>Ga0210394_10000063_pt1 | contig 258062 bp, 216 predicted proteins | sample IncBWC12MmetaG_FD_160121 | JGI IMG/M metagenome (GOLD analysis project Ga0210394, IMG submission 160121) | Forest soil microbial communities from Barre Woods Harvard Forest LTER site, Petersham, Massachusetts, United States - Inc-BW-C-12-M | ecosystem: Environmental > Terrestrial > Soil >... | reverse complement strand
ACGAATATGTCTCGACGTATCGCGATCCCGCTCGCGTTCATGGAATCTGCGAGGAATATCGCGCCGCGGCAACGATTGATGTCGAACACGATCGCGCCGACAAGGAAGCATCCAAGCGAATCGAGTGCCCAATGCTGCATCTCTGGGCCGAGGGTGGTCCGCTCGACACTTTCTATGCAAAAGACGGTGGTCCGCTCGGCATTTGGCGGCAATGGGCGCCACTGGCGCAAGGACAGCCAATGAAGGGTGGCCACTTTTTCCCGGAAGAAAACCCTGACCAAACCGCGGTTCTCGTTAAACAGTTTCTTTCTGCCTGAGAGAACAATCACCGATTTCCTGGTGCTGCATATTTTGAAAGGAATCAGCCCAGGTACCTAAACTCAAGGAGATAAAGAAAATGAAGAAGTGGATAAAAGTTGCAATTCCCGTTGCCGTGGTCGCGGTTTTGGTCGGATGGTATGCATTTCGGCCGGAGCGGCTTGTGGTAAATCGAAATGTCAACGAAGCAATGCCGACCGCACCAGGCGCCACGTCGGCGCAGCCTCTGGAGTCCGGGCGGTTCTACAGCATTTTGCACCCGACCGAAGGTACGGCAACCATCTACCAGATGGGAGATGGGACGCGTGTTCTTCGTTTTACGAGCTTCAGCACGTCAAACGGCCCTGATGTTCACGTCTACATGGTCGCCGCCGACGATGCCAAGGACATAGCGACCGTGCAAAGGGCCGGTTTCGTTGACCTGGGAGTGATCAAAGGCAACATCGGCGACCAAAACTACGCGCTCGCCAGCGACTTGGACCTGGCGAAATACCGCGCAGTGTCCATTTGGTGCAAACGATTCAGCGTGAATTTCGGAGCCGCAGCGCTGAGACCGGCAGAGGCATCGCAAAATCACTAGGACACGGTTTCGCAACTCCTGGAGGGGAGCACGCGGAGACACGCGCTAGAATTTCAGCGGATTGAAATTTGTAGTTTTGTCAAAGTAGTCGACGTTTTCGATTTTTTTGAGCCACGAGGATACTTTGAGCGTTACAGGCAGCAAGATAAGCTCCACACTGACTTTCGTAAGGCTTGCAACATGGCGTATGAAGGCCGCGGGTCCGATCCCATTTGCCAGTTCCATCTCGACATGCGTGTCACGTCTGCGCTTTTTTCAACAATGATGAAGAGGAGTACTGTGTACTGATTCCGTTAATTAAGGACGGGTTCAATGCAAATTCCGGCGAGTCCGGCCCCAGCGAGCTATTGTGAATCCGAATCGATTCGAGGCAAGCCTAACGAGTTCTTATCCCGTTGAGGGGGCGCTAACGAATGGACTGCCGACCTCGAAAAAACGCAGCAGTCGGCCAACTTCATGCGAGATGCCGACGCGTACAGTTTTTCTAATGTACGCAGTCTCTCGGACCGCACTCCCGAGCCAAAGCAGACCGTCGGCACACAGGTCCACTCCGTCCAACCGCTTGTCAATTTGCAATGCGGCCGCAAGCCGTCCCGGCCCACGTGCCAGATCTCTGAGTTCGTCGGTTTTGCGGAGCCGCTCCATCAGGTTGATTCCTTCAAGAGGCTCAATGGCCCGCAACAGCACTCCTGCGCCAACCCCTGGCTCTTCAGCGGTCACGTTGAGCATGTACGACGTCCCATAGATGAAGTAAACATAAGCAAAGCCCTTGTCCATGAATAGGGTTTGGTTGCTGACCGTTCGTCCACGATACGCATGCCCACTCCGATCGCCCGACGGGTAAGCCTCTGTTTCGACAATGCGGCCGCTCATCCTGCTTCGCCCAATTTTGCGCACAACAGTTTTCCCGATGAGATATCTGGCCAGCTCAGCCGCATCACTTGGCAAGCTGGCCCGGGATAGCCGCTGGACTTCATGAGCGAGATGAAACGCGGTCTGCATGCGCGCGGAGCACTCAATGTGGGGGCAGGCGAAGTTCAACGCTTCTGGTACGGGTGGAAGATGTAGTCCTTCGCCTTCACAGCCACATGGCACGAGTGTCCGCAGTCTGCGAGGCTTTTCTCATCGGCCGTGAACTTGTCCGATGCAGCATCGTAGTTGAACACCGCGTATCCCCACCCGCCGGTTTTCGGAAATCTCTTGCTGTCCTTTTCCATGACGAAAGCCTGCTTAAAGACGTCGGGCACATCCACGACGAAGGGGGCTTCCGCGCTCTTCTTCGGCTTCCACTGGAGTTTCACGATCATGGAGCCTTCGGGGAAAGGCTGTCCGTTGCCGGGAACCCCGGCCTTGTATGCCGTGATCATGGTCGGATTGCCGACGATCACCTTGAGCACTTCGTCGGTCCGCGCGGAAGAGACGACAGCCCAGTCCTCGTATCCCTTGAAGTCGGAAAACGCGATTCCGCTCGGCGATTTCAGCGAGTATTTGTCCTGTGCGTACACGGCCGTAGCGACGAGGACGGCGAGCACTGCGACGGCGGTCATAATAACGGTGAAGCCGGCGACACGTTGCGCGGCGGTGGGTGTTTCTATCTTCTGTCCTGGTTGTTCTTGCGCCACAGATTTCGTCACGAGTTCAGACATGGTGTGTTCTCCTTCACAGGGAAAGCTTTCTAAGGTCGAGTGACTCGGGTTGGAATCGCGTCTTAAGATGACCGCCGGGGGATGGTACCACACGCATATGTTCCGGGAGTCTGGCGAAGCGGCGGGTGGTTCTCTCCGGGCTGCTACGCACGGTTGTGGGTCAGTATGGATTTTTTGGTTCGTGACACAATCGTTCAAAAATCCAAACTGACCACTACCCAACGCACAACTTGTTTTGCTCGGAAGGGCTCTTGGGTATACAAGGGTGCCCATCCGGGAGCAGAATGAGAATCCCAGTTGAGAGGGGCCGTCAATGAGCAGTGTACAAATCGAACAGAAGAGCTATGAGATGCCTCCGCGAGAGGGTATGAGCATCGCGCAATTTCTTACCGTCGCCGACATCGAGCGATCGGCTCGCTACTACGAAAAGGTCTTCGGCGCTCGCATTCTGACCCTGGGCGACGGCAACGCGCCTGCGTACCTTCTGCTTGCGAATATCTGGATGATTCTGAACGTTGGAGGCGGGCCGACCCCGGATAAGCCGACGGTAACGCTCAGCGTCCCCGACCCGAATCACATCAACAGCTTCATGAATTTCCGCGTCGCGGATATTCAAGCCTGCTACAAATTATGGAAAAGTCGAGGAGCGGAGTTCATCACGGAGCCGATCCCCAAGTACGGCGAGATCCGCTGCTACATCCGCGATCCTGACGGTTACATTATCGAGGTCGGACAGAGCACCGATCTCAAGTACGGTTAACGCTCTGCGCGGCTAGGATGCCGACCCTGCGCTTCGTCGTCGCGCTTCTGCCAATCTTTGCCTTGATCAGTCACTCGCACTGACATCGCGGCATCACTGGCGGACCTATCTCGAAAGTCTGCATTCATGTTTTACATTTTCTACACGAAAGGAGGTTTCTATGTCTCAGAAAGCTAGCGCCGTAAAGAGTGCTCAGCAAAGCGAAGTCCAGCCTCACCAACTCGGGCAAGAGGTTTTCAAAACCATCTTGCCCGAAGATGTCGATTGGAAACCGTTCCTAGCTTTCCCACCTTCCGTCCGGCTCGCCATCGTCGTCGGGCAGCCCTCGGAGCCCGGCCCTTACACAATCAGGGTCAAAGTGCCCCACGGCGAGAAGCTGATGCCTCACAAGCACCCAGAGGATCGAGTCTACACTGTTATTTCCGGCATCTTTTATATCGGACTTGGTGATGAATTCGACGCGAGTAGGTTGGAAGCCTATCCGCCCGGAGCCGTAGTCATTCTCCCTGGCAACACGCCCCATTTCCACTGGGCGAAATCCAGCGAGTACGTCACACAAGTAACCGCGATGGGGCCGCTTGGACTGGAATACCTCAGCGCGAAAGACGATCCGCGAAACAACAGTGATCGAAGAAACAGCGCGATTTGAGGAGTCGTACGCTTTGATTCCGCTAAAGCACTTAGCTTCTTGTCAAATTGGGGGCTGAAGGTGAACGATCAACAAAAGAAGGAGCAGTCTTCTGGAGTGCGCGATCAAGCGATCCGTGCGGCACTGGATCAGCATTGGGCGGCGTCTGATGCCAACGATTTTGAAACGGAGCATAGCATCTATCACGAGGACGCGGTGCTGGAATACCCGCAGTCAGGCGAGCGAACCCGTGGCCGAAGCAACATACAGAACCAACGGGCCAGTCAGCCGAACAAAAAGCGGTTTTCTATCCGGCGAATCATTGGGGGCGGTGATCTTTGGGTCACCGAATTTATCCTCACATATGACGGCAAGCCGTCTTACACCGTGAGCATCATGGAGTTCAAGGGCGACAAGATTGCGCGGGAAACACAGTACTTTGCGGATCCATTCGTGGCTCCCGCATCGCGCGCTCAATGGGTTGAACGGATGGACACATAATCGCGAGGCGAAGGAGTTCGCGACCGACGTTGCCATTTGCGGCTTGCACATCTTTCGATGGAGGAACAAGAGATGGATTGGAAACGGCTCGTACAGTTTGCGCTGATGGGCAGCGGTGATTTGGAGCAATACGCCATCCTGCTGGTTCGCGTTTCGATCGGACTGTTCTTCGCCATCTCTGGTGCACACAAATTGTTTGTCGCCGGCGGGACGAAACCCGTTTACGACACGCTCGTTCAGGCCAAAATCCCGTTTCCCCACTTCACGGCGTATTTCGTGTCGGCTGTCGAGTTTTTTTGTGGATTGTTGGTGGCCGCGGGGGTTCTTTCGAGCTTCGGCAGCGTGGCTTTATTGATTGACATGATCGTCGCCACCCTGACCGGCGCGGTTTCCACCCTGCCCAAAGGACTTTCGTTTCTTCGCTGGCTCGACGATTTTCTCTACCTTCCGGAAGTCCTGTACGTGCTTTTCTTTGTCTGGCTGATCTGCTCCGGCCCGGGAAAGTTCAGTGTCGATTACTGGATCGCGGGCAAGTTGCTGAGGTGATCGGTACCTCCGACAAAAGCATCTGCGAGATTATCAGTGCGTGGCGATGGGGACGACCAGGAGGAACAAATGAGGAAGGTACACATCAAGGGGACATAACTTCACAGCGAAGCGCGTTATACCCTCAAATCGAAGGTGTTCATGGGATTTTTTGTGTTCTCGTCTAGTATTTCCAGAGGAAGTTGAACATAACAGTTGCCAAAAGCCTACAGGATGGCTGGGTCGCTTCAGTTTGTGGCGTATGAACGCCTCCCATTCCAAGCTCACTGACTGGGGCTTAGCGCACATTTCGGTCGAGAAGAACCACACGATCCTCGATATAGGTTGCGGAGGGGGCAGAACGATCTCTAAATTGGCCGCAATCGCTACGGAAGGAAGAGTCTACGGCGTCGACTATTCCGAAGAAAGCGTCGCAGCCACCAGGAGAACAAACGCACGCTGGATCGAGGCTAGCCGTGTCGAAATCCGCCAAGCCTCGGCCTCTCAGCTTCCATTCCCCAACAACACCTTCGACCTCATCACCGCCGTGGAAACCCACTACTTCTGGCCTGACCTGCCCGCTAACATGCACGAAGTCTTCCGCGTCCTCAAGCCTGGTGGCCCATTCATAGTGATCGCCGAAGTCTACAGGGAGCAACTACGACCGCCGCCGCACTCCTCGAAAAATATCCCGAACTCACTGGCATGACGCTACTAACTGCTGATGAACATCGCGACCTGTTCACAAATGCTGGATACTCCGACGTTCAGGTCATCGAAGAACGCAAGAAAGGATGGATTTGTGACGTAGGCATGAAATCCTGATGCCGGAAGGTTCTATCCCCGATGGCGCTCAAGAAAACTATCCATAGGCCGGAGCTTCAATACACCGCGCGGGACCATTTCGGTTTCGACCGTCGAGGCAACCGCGGTGGATCTCGTCGGGTACCCACATCATGCTGGGGGATTCGACCAGGTAGCGACTATAGCCGTCGCCGCGAAAACCGCTCTCTTACCATGGGCTCCCATCGATTTGTCTCGGCACTACAGCACTCCCTGTTTGAAGGGATTCAAGACGGCCACGTCGAAGTGCGTGAAATCACGTTCGTTCCGAGTGGCCACGGTGAGGCCATGAACGCGCGCCGTGGCGGCCATCATGGCGTCTTCACCTAGGGTTTCGGAGCGCTGGTGCATTAGACGGGCATATTCTCGAAAACACGCGGCATCCATCGACAAGACTTGTGAAGTGCGTTCCAACTGTGCCGCCCAAGCCTCGATTTCGTTCGCCTTTACAGGATCCTTTCGACGCGTGAGTTCCACACCCCTTTGAATTTCCCCGAACGTTACCGCCGAGAAGAAGGCTTGGCCCAATTCAAGGCTATGCGACCAAGCGACTGCCGCACCGTGAGGCTTGGGCTTGCGCAATTCGGACACCACGTTCGTGTCGATCAGGTAGCGGATCAATCGAACACCGCAGGCCTGCGCGATTTGGCCGTGCCACGTTTAGGGAGCGGGATTTCGAATCGCGGACCTTCACCCAAAAGTACATCCTTCCAGGTCAAACGGTTTTCGTCCTTTAGCTTATGCCATTCGTCGATTGAAACGACAACCGCGGTATCGATTCCCCGACGGGTCACGACTTGTGGCCCCTTCTCGAGCGTGTCATCGATCAGTTCACTGAAACGTGCCTTCGCTTCCTGTAGTTGCCATTTGGTCATGAAACCCTCCTAAGATGCCATTATATGGCTAGTCAGGTGTCTAGTCAATTCCAAGACGAAGACGCGATGCTGGAATTTGAAGGGGGCTGGTGAGTCGTCGACACACACTTACCAGCCCTTGGGCGGAGAAGATCAGAAGTCGAGCCGCAGAGAAATCTGGCCTGTACGATTGCCACTGTTCTCGGCGGTTTGCACACTTTGCACGACGCCGAAGGAAGAAGCCGTGACGTTGGTTGGAGGCGGCGCAAAGTTAGGATGATTCGTCAGGTTTGTGAACGTAGCTTCGAAGCGCATGCGGAAGCGTTCACTGAGATGGAAATTTTTGGCGAGGCCGGCAGCGATGGTAGATGTGCCGGGGCCGAGGAGAATGCCGACGCCACAATTCCCTACCGGCCCGGAAGGAATTGGATTGAAGGCGCTGATGTTGAACAGGCTGCCGTTAGTTGCGACGTTGCCATTGCCCATACAATCGGGGCGCTGAAATGCACCGCGATAGGAAATATTCAAATTTCCGGGATCGTAGCTGGAACTGGTGACAGGCGTGAGATACGGTCCCGTTTCCCAGAGGCTGACGGTGCTGATGGACCATCCACCAATGGCAAGATCGGAGAAGCGGTTCATGTGGGAGAGGAATTTGCGATTTTGGCCGACGGGGAGATCGTAGACGGCGGAAAGAAGAAAACGATTGCGGCGCGTATCCGCCATGTTGCCACGGTTAGCGGAGAGATTGAAGCGGTTGGCGACGGGTGTGCCGTAGATGACTTCGGGATTGAAAGTGGTGGGAGCGTCGCCACCAATGTTACCTAGGCTCTCGGCCCACACGTGGCTCGCCTGGAAAGTGAGGCCGCTGCGCGCACGCATGTTGAGTTCGGATTGCAGGGCGTTGTAGTTGACGTGGCCGGAATTGGTGGTGGAGAGGATGCGGCCCCAGTTGGAATAAGGCTTCGGGTTGGGATTGGGAGACGTGGAACTGGGTTCGACTTGATTGAGATCGACGGTCTGGCTCATACGGTACGAGCTCATGCCCAGGTAGCTTTCGCGAAGGGTGATGTTCGGGGCAAGTTCGCGTTCGACGGTGAGATTCCACTGCGCGGACTGCGGGTCTCGGTAATTGGTGAGCGTGTTCTGGTAGAAGTCACCGGTTCCTGCGATGGAAGCGGGATTTGCGGCTGTCCGCACACTGGGGAATTGATAGGTGGGTTGGCCGTTCGTGAAGGAATTGGCGGTAGTGCGAACGACGGAGACATCGATGTTTGTGGTGTTGAAGGAGAGCTGGCCGAGGTTGGTCATCGTGAAGATGCCGAAACCTCCCCGGAGGACCGTCCTGCTGTTGCCAAAGGGACGATAGGCAAAGCCCAAGCGCGGTTGAAAATTCCTTCCGTAAAACTGACGGAGGCCAGGGCCGAGGCCCACCTTGTTAGCGTATTCGACCGGCGCGCATGGCATGTTGGTGGCGGCGCCGAGTACGGGGACGCAACCGAGCGCCGTGTCGGCAGCGGTTGGCGCGCCACAGGGATCGGCAGGATTGTTGGGATCGGCCGGATTGCAACTGTTGATGCTGGCCAGGAAGCCGACGCGACGCTGATTCCCCACCGGAATGATGACGCCGCCATTGCGAACGTCGAAGGCAGTGAGATTGTTAAGGTCGCTGACGAAGGCGGGAAGAGCCTGCCAACGAAGGCCGTAGGTTAGCGTCAGGCGATCGCTGAGGCGGAATTCGTCTTGCCCATAGAGACCGGTTTGCGTGGTGTGCGCATGGACATCTGGACCGGATTGGGCGACGTAGGTTTTGGTGGGCAAGCCGAGAAGAAGATTGGCGAAGGCGTTTCCGGTGAAGATGCCCTGGTCAAAGGTGAAGGAGCCAAAATCATCGGCGCCGCCGAAACTTTCGAGGTCCTGATAGCGAACGCGGCGGACATCGACGCCAAACTTCATGGTGTGGCGTCCCTTGATCCAGGTGAGATTGTCGGCGAATTGGATGGTCTGCGATTTGGTGATGCCGTCTTTGTCGCGCCCGATCGGCGAATAGTTTCCGGGGTCGTCGCTGAAATTGAAGATGGGGAAAGCGCCGGCGTTGGGATGATCGCTGAGGTCCAGACCTGTCAGGCCTAGATTGGAAATCGCCGTAGCGCCTTGAATCGGAAATTTAACCTGGAACTGCCAGAAAGAGAGGCCAAAGCGCGCTTCGTTCACGAGATTGTTGGTGAGGAGGTAGTTGTGGGAAACGATGAGGTTATTGTTGTGCTCTGCGTCTTGATCAGGCGGCAGGAAATTGTTGACGGTACCCAACGCGGTGTCCGTGAGGGATTGCGCGGTGAGACGCTTCCAGCTCCAGCGGACAAACATGGATTGCTTGGAAGTGAGAGTGCGATCGAGGCGTAGATCAAAGCCGTTTGTATCACTGGGAGTGGGAGTCTGCTGCAGGTAGTTGGCTTGCGAACCGAAACTGGTGGCACTGACATTGATATTGGGGGCGGGGAGATAGTTGTTGAGCAAATTGATGGCGACAGGATTGATGCAGTCCTGCGAGTTGGGGCACTGGCCGCCGCTGGGGATTTGATTATTGAGATAGGGCTTGCCGGTGAAGGGATCCATCAGTACAAACGGCGTGCCGTCGGAATTCTTCAGCCCATTGAAATTTCCTTGCCGCATGGCGTTGGTGGGAACAAAGAGAAAGAGCGGAGTCGAAAATCGACGACGATTGGCTTCCAAGTCGGCGAAGAAAAAGGTTTTTGCCTTGGCGTGAGTAAGCTTGGGAAGAGCGAGCGGGCCGCCGAGGCTGCCACCGAAGGTGTTATAGGCCTTGTGCGGCTTGTCCCCGGAGTTCCAGACCTCGGCGTCGAACGCGTCGTTCTGCAGATACTCGAAGGCGCTGCCGTGAAATTGATCGCCGCCGCTTTTGGTGGAAATGGTGACGTCGCCGAGTTGCGCGAATTCGGCGTTGTTGTTGAATTGCGTGACCTTGAACTCGCTGATGAGTTCGGAGGATGGGTTCATGTTGCCAAGAGCCCCGTTCTGCCGAATGTTTACGGTGGAAGAGCCGTCCACTGAATATTGGACCTGCGAAGGAAGCCCGCCACCAACCGAGACGTTGCCGTTGGCGTCTTGCTGGGCGCCGGGGACGGTGGAGAGCATGGCGAGCGGGCTGGTGGTCGCGCCACGATAGTTCACCGGCAAACTGGTGATCTGCTGGAAATTCTTGCTGTCGCCGATGGTGCCGTTTTCGGTGTTGATGACGGGACCGCCTTCGCCGTTGACTTCGATGGTTTGCGCCGAGGTGGCCAGTTTAAGGACCACATCTAGGCGAAGACTCTGGCGCGCTTCAAGTTGAAGAGAAGAGACTTTGTAGTCAGCGAAGCCGGCGGCTTGGACAAAGAGGTTGTAGTGACCCGGCTTGAGATTGACGAAGTGGAAGGCGCCATTGGAATCTGTGGCGGCTGAGTGCTCGTCTTTTTCTTCGACGCTGGTAAGCGTGATTTGCGCGACGCCCACCAAACCCTGACTGGGATCCTTCACTACACCGATGATGTCCCCAAAAGTGGACTGAGAGTGAGCGGGAATGGCAAAACAAAAGAGAATGAGGGCAGAGAGAACTTCGCGGAGTTTCGAGTGAAATGCAAAATATCGAGTCATGGCACACCCCTAACGTTAGGCACACTTAGAGTTTCGGCTTCGTGAGACTGGAGCCGGTTGAGGATCCGCGAGAACGCGGAAGCAACCGGTGTTGGAGGCGACACACAGGCGGTTGTTGGAACTCGGTCTGTTGCGGGCAGCGCGCCAATTCCGGATCGCCAGGTCTTACGAGCCGTACTGTGGTATGGAAACTAAGTCTGAAGCTCTAAGGAAGTTGTTAGGGTTTTGCGGGAAAAATCGAATGAAATGCATTCGAGTTTTTACTGAGGCACTGCGCAGCGTTGCACGCGCCGTAGACACGCCGTGGGCAGCGATGACGAACCTAGAGTCGGAGATTGTGAATTATTTGACCCTGTGCGTAGTTTCTTGAAGGGAGCGGTGTTTTTTGATCGATCGTCAGGAACCGGCGCCGAGAGGTGGGAACACGAGTTGTAGAAACCTGAAGAGTCGAAGGTCCTTAGTCAGAAAAACTAAGAGACATTCCGATGGAGAAAAGACTGTCCAATACGCGGCGGCCAAATAGGTACCCCGCGGGCGAGAAACACGGTTCGAGAGTTGAAGACGCAAGCAACCTTTGACAATACCCCACTTCCTCTCACGGGGCATCGTGGCTGTCTCGATGAGTCCACTTCCAAGCGATGCGTCTTAGGTTCCGAAGAGCAAGCGTTCGAGTATGGGACCGAGGGCCAAGGCAGGGAGATAGCTCAAAGCCACCATGGTTATCAAACAGGCCGTCAGCAGGACACCAAACAAAAAGGAATGGGTCGGGAGGGTTCCCGACGAGGAAGGGGTAGCTCTCTGTCGAGCAAAGAGACCGGCAAATGTTATTGCAGGAACAGCCAAGGCAAATCTACCTGCCATCATCGCCAAGGTGGTGGTCAGATTGTAAAAGGGAGTGTTCACACTGAGAGCCGGCGAATTGGTAATCCACCAGAACTCCTCATACTGTATTCACTTGCTTTAATAATTTATCTTAAGTATGGTTAATATCTACACAGTTCAAATGAATAGAACTGGGTCCACCATAATGCTACGCTCGACTCTTTCTATCGTCATTCTTGTTGGGTCATTTCATTTTATCTTGCCTGAAGTAACCTTTTCTCAGGGTGAAACCACCAGCGCCATCGTCGGTCAGGTGCGGGACGCGAGTAGTGCGGCAGTGCCGGAAGCCACGGTGACAGTCCTTAATAAGGAGACTGGGCTGAAGCGAACCGCGAAGACCGACGAATCGGGCAGGTTCAACTTTCCTCAGCTGAAGCCGGGTACGTATTCTGTCAAGGTGGAGGCTCAGGGCTTCGAGCCACTGCAGAATGACTCTGTGTCTTCCGGCCTGGGCCAGAAACAAATCGTAAATTTCACGATTCAAGTCGCCCGGGCGATGCAGAGTGTCGAAGTCAGCAGCGAAGCCGCGATTCTCAGCCCCGAGAATGCCAACTCGTCCACAACCCTAAACGCTCCTGCGCTGGAGGACCTTCCCAATCCCGGCGGCGATTTAACTTACCCTCTGCAGTTTGCGGCTGGCGCACTCATTAATACGGCAGGCAGCGGCAATGACTTCGTCGGTGGCACGAATGGTTACGGCAACGTCGAGTTCAATGGCCTCCCCGCTCTCTCGAACGGCTATATCGTCGACGGCTTGGAAACGAATGATCCACTGACGAATCTCAATAGCGGACTCTCGACAAACCTCGTCCTTGGATTGAATTCCATTTCAGAAGTAACGGTCAATACTCTTTCCTATGCGGTTGACCAGGGCCGGTACGGCGCGTCACAGATCAACTACGTCACTAAATCTGGTTCCAATCAGTTTCACGGGAATCTCTACGAATTGTGGAACGGCTCGAAGTTCAACGCCGCCGATTATTTCACCAACGCCACGCCGGGAAATCACAAACCACGCTCCACCGTGAATCATTTTGGCGGGAGTGTTGGGGGCCCGATTGCCCACGACAAGCTGTTTTTCTTCTTCGATAGCGAATGGGTTCGGATTGCCCTGCCTATTGTCACCCCCGCTACCGTCCCAACTCCAGCGTTCCAGAACTACGTTTTAGAACAGCTCCCGCTTGGGGGAATGGATTCCGTCACCGGGACGGTCTATCAACCATCACCGCAATCGGTGCCCTTCTACCGAAAGATGTTTTCTCTCTACGGAAATACCAACGGAACGCCTCTCGCGGTCCTTGGGTGTCCCTTCGATGCCGGCGGAGTTGCGCCCGCCGTCGCAAATGATGGCAACGGCTGCGCCAATCGCCAGAGCGTCTCGCATTCAAGCGATGATCACGAGCAAGTACAAACCGTTCGCATCGATTACAACATCGATGAAAAGAACACCACTTGGTTTCGCTTTCAGGCCGATACGGGCGTGCAGGCTGCCTACACCGATCCGATCAATTCCTTGTTCGACTCGGTGTCTCCCCAACCGCTGTACTCCTTCGCGGCGGGATACACCCACGTCTTTTCGCAAAATCTTGTGAACTACTTCAACCCTGCGTTCTCCTGGTATGAGAGCCTATTCGGGCCCGCGGATTTTCAGAAAACTCTTTCTGCATTTCCCATAGTCTTGCAAGGCAGCGGCGCCAATGCCCCGTTCACAACTCTCGGCGGGCTGGACAACACATGGGTCCAGGGGAGGCGCGCCTCCCGCTTCTTCATCAACGACAACCTCGCCTGGAGCCATGGCGCGCACGAACTCCGGTTTGGAACCAACACGCGAATCTTTCGCTTGAACGACTACGACTTCGGCGAGGGTTCCGTCCCGACGGTGGGCTATACCACCCTCCCACAATACATTTATGGAGTCGCATCTACGGCGACGAGGACTTTCCCCACCTCGACGAACGAGCCTTTTAACTTCCTCAATCTCGACCTCTACGCGCAGGATACCTGGAAGGTGACCAGAAAGCTCACATGGACCTTCGGGATACGAGATACATTGAATTCCAATCCGCTGAATCCGCACCAACAAATCGCACGTCTGAGCGGCTCTTTCGGCTCCATCTCCCATGATGCGAATCAGCCCTTGAACACCACGATTCAAACCGGTCTCGGCCGCGCATTTTCCTCGACGCCCCGCGCAATCCTGCAACCCAGAACAGCCCTCGCCTGGCAGTTCGAACCCAAATCCGTTCTTCGTGCCGGCTTCGGTCTCTTCAGCGATATCTTGCCAGGCGCCATCGCCGATGTGGTTGGCTTCAATCCGCCCTACGTGAAAACATTCCAAGGCGGTCTCCTTGGAACCGTTGGTGGAACGGCCATTGCCCCGGGAATGCCCGGCAGTGCGGTTGACGCAACCGTAGCCGCGAATCAATCCTTCAATTCCGGATTCGCGTCGGGCCAGCTTTCCTGTGCATCAGCACAATCAAATCCTGCAACATGCCTTCCTCCGGTCGCCATCGCGGCGATGCCCAGCGGTGAACTTCATGCGCCTTATTTCATGGAGTGGAGTCTCGGCCTGGAACACGAGTTGGGATCGACAACAAAACTCCAGGCGCAATACGTCGGCACCCGCGCCGTGAACCAGCCCTATCTCACGCAAGTGAATGGATATCAGACGGTCTGTCAAGGCTGCTTTGCGCCGTTTCCCTATGCACAGTCCACCGACCCACGATTCGGCGCCGTCTCGCAATTCTCCACCGGCGTGAACAGTCATTATGCGGGCTTACAACTATCGGCAATGAAGCGCTTGGGCCACGGCCTGATGGGGCAAGTGAACTACACCTGGAGCCGTTGCATGGACACCGTCTCCAACGGTGGATTCCTGCAGTTTTCCGCTGGAGGAATTCTCAACCCTCTCCCCGGAGATTTGGCGCGCGACTATGGTCCATGTGACTACGACATCCGCAACAATCTCAGTGCTCAATACGTTTATCAACTGCCCCTCAAGTTCCGTAGCCGCCACCTTGCCTACGCCCTAAACGACTGGCAAGTCTCGGGAACCGTCTTTTGGCACAGTGGCATTCCCTTCTCCGTTCTGAGCACCCCGTACTCCGCAAACGGAAATGGCATTGTGAACGGCAGTGGGCCGCAATTCGCCAGTGTCATTCCCGGTGTGTCTCTCTATGCTCACCGACCCATTCCAGGTGTCACGCAACCGGGCACGGTGCAGTGGCTCAATCCAAATGCTTTTGTCTCCGTCGTTGACCCGAGCACCGGAGCTTGCTTCGGCGGCGATAATTCTCAGAACTGTCAATTCGGCAACCTCGGCCGCAACGCCCTGCGCGGTCCAAATTTCGCCTGGAGCGACTTCTACCTGACCAAATCGTTTCCACTCACCGAGCGCGTGAAGCTGCGGTTTGACACCCAGTTCTTCAATGTGTTCAACCATCCGAATTTCGGACTTCCGAGCATGGTGCTCGCCGGTATTCCGGGAAAGCCTTCCACGCAGACTGGCTTTGGGGCGCTCACGTACGCTACTTCTCCGCCGACCGGCCTGCTGGGTGTAGGTTTAGGCGGAGACAGCACGCCACGGATGATCGCGTTTCAATTACGCCTTGAGTTCTAGACTCCCCATCGTCATCATTTTTCGTTGCGGAAAAATTCGCTCCCCATCATGCCCCGCCAATACGCAACTCGTACGAGTGAAATCTGAAGACTTCAACGAGAGTACAAAGACTTGGAGTCAGCTCATCGTCTCCTCTTCGACACCCGGAGCTGCGACTCCATCGCCAACGTCAAACCACATCCGGCTCGCACTAACGAACAGGCGCAACGCAGCTAGACATGTGACACGTCATGTGTCACAATCCCACTATGCCGAACGTGAACATACGTCAACTTCGCAACACTCGCAAGCTCAAAGCTTGGCTGCGCGCTGGTGAGACTGTAGAACTTCGAGAGAGGGACAAGGTGATCGCCCGCATCGTACCCGCTACGGAACAGGGAGTAACCGGAGAACTGCCGGATTTCGCTGCGCGACGCAAGAACATCTTTGGCGACCGCGTGTTACTTGGCGCCGATCTCTTGATCGAAGAGCGGGGCCGCTATTGACGATTTACGCCGATACCAGCTTTTTCGTCTCACTTTATGTGAAAGACGCTCACTCGATCACAGCTGACCAGATGTTGCACGGCGGCGAACGGCCGCCGCTTACCCCGCTTCACACTGCCGAATGGACGCATGCGATTGCACAGCACGTGTTTCGCCGACAGATGACCATGGCCGAAGCAGAACGGCTCCATCGCGACTTCGATGAGGACTGCGCTACACGAATCTGGCAAACGATCTCACTTCCAGAGACTGCCTTAGAGGTATGTGCCGATCTCGGCCGACGGTATGGGTCCAAACTAGGCGTCCGCACGCTCGACAGCCTGCACGTCGCCTGCGCTCTCGAACTCAATACAAAGCGCTTTTGGACTTTTGACGACCGCCGGAGGAAACTGGCAAAGGCCGCGGGCCTCGATATTCGCTGACAACGGACAAGCGACTTTGACTGCTGGATAGTAGTGCCAACCCGCGTCTCTCAGAGCCGGTATGGATTGCGAGGCTTTATAAACACCGCGGTCGTGCCCGACGCAGCCTTGACTCAGCGCTGGCGACGGCAAAACGTCCTGGGGAACATCCGCTCCGAGAAGTAAAATACCAGATCAAATGTCTATAGCAGCGGCATCCCCGACTCCAGATTTACTGCGTCGTGTAGTTCGTCTGCAGATGATAACGCTTGTTTGGATGAGCGTTGAAGCCACAGTAGCGCTCGGTGCGGCTTGGATGTCGCGGAGCCCTGTTCTTCTAGGGTTTGGCGGCGACAGCGCCATTGAACTATTTTCGGCCGCCATTGTCCTTTGGCGATTCCGCTCCAAATCTGATTCGGCGGAATCTGAAAGGTTGGCTGCGCGTGTGGCTGGAGGCTTGCTCTTCGTCCTCGCTGTGTCCGTCATCGTAAGCTCTGGACTGGCTATCCTTGGATATCGTGAACCACAACCCAGCACCGTCGGCATCATCCTGTTGATTGTGGCAGCGGTCGGTATGCCATGGTTGGCAAGTCAGAAACGGAAACTAGCAACTCGAGTTGTGAGTGCTTCATTAAGAGCAGATGCAACCGAATCCGCTCTCTGTGGCTACTTGTCATTGATCGCTTTGGCAGGACTGTTGGCGAACCTGATCTTTCACGCGTCGTGGGCAGACCCGATCGCGGCCTTGGCCCTCGTGCCGCTCATCACTAGGGAAGGATGGAAAGCGATCCACGGTTCGCGACACTGCTGTAACTGATCCTCGATTCGAGATAACAGGCAAGGACTCCCGGATGGCAATCCGGAAGTTATCCAAAGGCCCCGCCTAAAGCACCAATATTACTCCGGGTTGCCTCGACAAGCCCCAGCAAGGCTCTGAGCATGCGTTATGAATTTAGCGGTTTCGTGCAGCAGCCTCGTCTGAGCAGGTTGACGAACCTTATCGCCAAAGCGGACACCCATCCGTTCTGTCCATGCCTTCCGAATCAGCTCACACCATGCGGGGTCGAGGAATTGCTCGGCCCATTTCACGGCAGAAAGCTTCGATTGCACGGTGCCGCTTTTACATGTGTAAAGCATCCGGCAACAAGTTAGCACGGCGAATGACTGACCGAATCGCGTGTTGAACCATCCGAGCGGCCGATTGATCTCAGCGACAAAACGGCTCTTGAGTTCTTGAATCGCGGCGAGGGCCTCGGAGCGCAAGGCTCCAGTTCGTATCGGGTGCAGGAGAGTTTTCGGATCAGGTCCGATGATGGTGATGCCCCGTTCGCGAAGAATCCACCGAACGTGCCATCGATTGTCGTGAATCGAACGCTCTAACGATGTGCTTCCGTTGTCTACGAACCATAACGGTTCTACTCCAACCAGATCAGTCCGTTTCAGCAAGTCCGTACTTATATAAGACCCCTCCAGATGCTGGGCTGGATAGCATCCGAGCGCATGGATGTCGACATGTGTTTGTTGTAATGATCGTACTTCTCGATCGCTTAACTCCGTGTTGGTGAGGATCAGGAAATCAACATCACTGTCGAGATCAAAATCTCCCGTTGCGAGCGAGCCGACAAGATAGGCGCCGAGAAAGTTACTTCCCAATGCATTCTCAACGCCAGCGACGAATCGTTGCAGGACGGAAGCCATCTCAGGGTAAGCTTCGCTGCGCATGCTCCTCTGCCGATCTCTTCAAGGCTTTGGCGTCCTTGTCGCGGGAGACGTTGCCCCGCTCAGGCTGCCATGCATCTCTGCGTGCGGGCCCTGCAAGTATTGATCGAGTTTTTTTCTCTGGTCATCGCTCAGGATTTCGCGGATCTTCTTGTCGGCATTTACGCGCAAAGGCCTGACCTTACTCAGGAGCTCTTCGTGCGACGTGCTTTCGCCCTGCATGAACTTCAGCGAGGCATCATGCAGTTCCTGCAGGATGGTTTTGACTTTGGGCTGTTGATCAACGGAGAGATCAAGTTTCTGGGTCAGCACCCTCAACTGATCTCCGACGTCTGGCAGGACGACGTCCTGGGCGGCGCCTCTTGCGGGCTCGCCGGTCGGTGCGGTTTGTTGCGCCAGCATGCCTGGCGCAAACAACATCATACTGCCGATTGCAAAGAAGCGAATTCGATTCATGGTCTCCCTCCTTTTTTGCTTGTGCCCTCGAGGGCTGCCGTAATATGTGCACTGTAGCGAAGCAACGAAGCAGAGTCGATAGCTGTGAGTGAAATTGGTTGAGTTGCTGAACAAAAAGGTGGCCGATGTCCAACAATGAGCGCTCTCCGCTACCCATAGGGCTTGCCAAGCAGAGGAAAAATGGCAAGCAACGGCGCAAGCCTGACCTGCGCATCCGGCGTACGCGCAGCCTGCTGAGTAATGCGCTGGTCGCGTTGATGCAAGAGAAGTCGATCGACAAAATCACGGTGCAGGAAGTGCTGAACCGCGCGGCAGTCGGCCGGTCCACTTTCTATCTCCATTATCGCGACAAGGACGACCTATTTCTCTGCGTGCTAGAGGACGGCCTGGAAATGTGGAGCACTGCTCTTTTTAGGAAGCAGGAGAAATCCTACCGCATCGCACCCGTGGCAGAATTTTTTAGCCATGTCGGTGATGCGAAGAAACTCTACCGCGCTCTGGTCGATTCCGGACGTATCCACGCGTTTTTCGAACTTGCGCAGGGCTACTTCGCTCGCAGTATCGCCCGACATCTGAAGGACATCGGCCTGAAGGATCTGGTTCAGAGCGAACTGGATGCTCGCTCGCATTCACTCGCCGGAAACCTGCTGTCACTTCTGAAATGGTGGCTCGATCGCGGCGCAAGAGAGTCGCCAAAGGCAATGGACGAACTGTTCCACAGGATGGCGTGGAACGGACTGCAATCCAAATCCAAACTACGGTAGACAATCCGGGTGGTCGGCTAAACTGGAAGTGACCTGATGCTGGCAGAGGGCAAGCTGAATCTGCTGGACCGACTCCAAAGGGACGCCCCTCTGCATTGCCGGGGTTCCGGTCCTTCCGTCTCCCATTACTTCAGGGGTTCCCAGCCCTCTGGCAGCATATCGAATGCCAGTGTGTCACGGTAGGCGTACTGATTGCCTTCCAGTACGGCCACTGGCGTCAACATATGCCAGATGCGATCATCGTCGAAGACGTAACACTCACCCGATTCGCGCATCGTGAAGCGATCCATTTCCCGCTTGTCGTTGTCGGTTATGACGACCTCACCACCCTGAGCGCCGCAGCGGCCCACTAGATGCGTGGCGATGTACTTTTCCCCGTCTTTATGTAAGCCCGGCGGACTCGTGTCGCACGGCCGGCCAGGCGCAGCCGCGAACCTTATTAGATGAACGTTGACCAAATACTTCGTACCGACCGTCGACAGCGGTAGGTAATGAAGGTGGTGAGCAATCATCTTGCGAACCCCTATGGAACCGGCGATCGCCGGGGGCAGCGGAGCGTACTCTCGCGGGCGGCCGCCGATTGTCGTGTTGTATTTTTTCAGCTGCACATAGGGCGTGCTCTCTTCGCTCAACCAAACATTTACACCGCCCTCAGCAATCTCGGCCCTGACACGATTTAAGGAACGATACCTGTCTCCCCCATCGTAGTATTCGTCCCTTGGAACGGACCAGGCGGCATGGGAGAACGCTTCCAGCGAGCGCGCTATGTCTAGATCAACCCTCAGCGGCTCACGACTGAACCCGCGCTCGACGAGGTCGCTTCGCGACCTGGCATTCGTTGCAACCGGAATAAAACTATCTTGACCCATGACTGCTCCAGATAAATGCTTGACGATTGCATGACCAACCAGCACCGCAAATGGCATGCGCTCGCGCAAATTATAGCCGAATTGCCTCGAGGACTAGGATGCATAGCTAGCTGCTAAAACTAGCTGGGTGCTTCGGGGCAAGCACTACAGCACTCTCTGTTTGAAGGGATTCAAGACGGCCACGTCGAAGTGCGCGAAATCACGGTTATCCCGAGTGGCCACGGTGAGTCCATGAACGCGCGCCGTGGCGGCCATCATGGCGTCCTCACCTAGGGTATCGGAACGGGTGGTGCATTAGGCGGGCATATTCTCGAAAACACGCTGCATCCATGGACAAGACTTGTGAAGCGCGTTCCAACTGTGCCGCCCAAGCCTCGATTTCGTTCGCCTTTACAGGATCCTGTCGGCGCGTGAGCTCCACACCCTTTTGAATTTCCCCGAACGTTACCGTCGAAAAGAGCGGAACTCTTTGAGCTCAATGGGCTCCAGTGATTCAGCCAATGCTCCCGAATGACAGCCGGATATCACGGAACAGGCTTTGGTCTCCGGAGTCTAGAAGCTATTATGGATGAGATCACAAATCCACGTATTCGCCGCGTGAGGGGGTGAGCAGTGCCTTTGGAAATAACACAGCGTGAGATGAATGGAATCCATGTGCTGGCGCTCAAAGGTCGTCTTGCGCTCGGCGAAGAGAGCACCGGGCTGCGCACGACGATTGACAATCTCCTTGCATCCGGCGCCACACGGATCGTCATTAATCTTGAGCACGTGAATTATGTTGACAGCGCGGGCCTCGGCGCACTCATCGAAACGCATCGAAAGACAAAGGCCCAAGGCGGACGGCTCATGCTTTGTAAGCTCGGCCCGAAGTTGAGGGAAGCGTTGGAAATTGCCCGGCTGCTGTCCATATTTGAAACGTGCCCGACTGAAGCTGCTGCCGTTGCAAGTTTCTGAGGGGCGCGGGCGGTGCCGCATACCTCCTTCTTATGACGGTCCGCTCGTGCCGCGCAAGGGCTCGTCGGAACGCGACAGATGCGGGATGGCTGAGAGTTGATCGCCGTGGTGTATCGCAAACACTTTGCCGAAATCAGAAGCGTCTTTGCCGATGCGGGGCCGAAGAATTGCGAAGCCTTGAAACAATACTAAATAAAGATTGGCCAGGGCGCCCAGAGCCTCGGGATCGGAATGAAACCAGGGGCTTGAGCCGTCTTTCAGAAAGCGGCGAAATATATGTAGGGGGCGAGACACACGAATTGCCCGCGAAATTAATCGGGGCTGAATAGTTCTGTCTGCTCCCGCTACCAACATCCGGCTTGGTTTGCTTCTCCACGCGGCGGTTGTGATGACTGCCTCGAGGCGATCTCTCGCGGTTACCCGATTCTAGGTGTCTAAACAGTGTTATCCAGACGAATCAACTTGAAATGGAAATGCACCTGCGATCAACGCCGCGCAGATCCTTCGCTCCAGGTCTTTCCAACGGATTGCGATAGAAGAATGATTGCCACGCGAAGATCATCAGGCGCTTCATCCAAAACGCGCCGTTCCTCGTTCTGGGCCACTATCCCTCGCTCCGGCTTCCCATGGTGTTCTCGCTGAAGTTTGGGTAGCGGGGATGGTATAGAGAATTTCCTGTATTATCCTGAGGGCCTCGGTGCAGAAAGAAGCGGAGTTGATCGCGCGCGGCGGAGAGCGGAAAATGCGGAAGCGGCCATTTGGAAAAACGTCGGACGGTAGGGAGGTTGGACTCTACACCCTGGCGAATCGCAGCAAAGTGGAAATTGAAATCACGAACTATGGTGGAATTGTCGTCTCGCTGAGGGTCCCCGATCGCAGCGGGGAGATCGCCGATGTGGTGCTCGGATACGACGATCTTGCAAGCTACGAAAGGGACAAATGGCATTTCGGAGCGATCATCGGGCGTTACGCGAATCGCATCGCCAATGGTAAATTTCGCTTGAATGGGCATGAGCATACGCTTGCCCGGAACAACGGGCCGAATCACTTGCATGGTGGGGTGGTGGGATTTGAAAAAGTGGTATGGGACGCGCGGGAAGGTTCCAGTGGGCAGAATGAGAGCCTGATTCTGGATTACGTCAGCGAAGATGGGGAGGAAGGCTACCCGGGAAAATTAGCTGTTCGTGTGGAATATTCTTTGAATGAGGGAAATGAGTTTCAGATTAGATACTCCGCGACCACCGGCAAAGACACAATCGTTAACCTGACGAATCATTCCTATTTCAATTTGCAGGGCCGGGCGGAGGGGAACATTCTGCTGCATCAACTTCAACTCGACGCGGATCAGTTTACGCCGGTGAACGAGAATCTGATCCCAACCGGCGAGTTTCGCCAGGTGAAGCACACGCCCTTCGATTTCAGGCGGCCCGAAGCCATCGGCTTGAGGATCAATCAGGATGACCCGCAATTGAAATTCGGAAGGGGCTACGACCACAATTGGGTGCTGAACCGGAGCATGCATGGAGGACTAGCGCGGTCCGCAAAGCTTTCCGAACCTCAATCGGGGCGGACGATGGAAATCTTTACAACTGAGCCGGGGATCCAATTCTACAGCGGCAATTTTCTGGATGGCAGCGCGCGTGGGAAAGGCGTGACAGCCTATGGCAGGCACTCTGGGCTGTGTCTGGAGACGCAGCATTTTCCGGATTCACCGAATCAGGCGAATTTCCCCTCCACCGTGCTCCGGGCGGGCGAGCGGTACGATTCGACAACGGTCTTCAAATTTTCAAATCTGTAGCAGGGATAGCAAGTGGAAGAATCTTGATTTGCCGCCCGAGGGATAAATGTTGATCAGGTTTTTCGAGAATAGAGACAGTCCAATGGGCAGCTGGCTGAGGATTTCCATCACACTGTTGTTATGGCCGGTGCTTCTTTCACCAATCCATGCGGAGCCAGTGCTGCCGCACTTGTTCAGCGATCACATGGTGCTGCAGCGGGATAGCGACATTCGCGTTTGGGGCTGGGCCGATCCGGGCGAAAAAATCTCCGCGAGCCTGGCGGGCAACACCAGAGCGGCGAGCGCCGACGGCCAGGGGAATTGGAACATCGACCTTCCCGCGATGGGGGCTGGCGGCCCCTTTGTTCTTCGCGTGCAGGGCAAAAAGACTGTCGAATTTAAAGACGTCCTGATTGGAGAGATCTGGGTTGCGTCTGGCCAGTCGAACATGACTTATGCGCTCGGCGGGGCCACAGGAGCCGCCGAGGAAATTCCCAAAGCGGACTACGAGGAAATACGATTGTTCACCGTGCCTCAGAGAATCTCGCTCACTCCTCAAAAAGATACTTCGCCACAGGAATGGGTGGTTTGCTCGCCGGAATCGGCAAAAACATTTTCGGCGGTGAGTTATTTTTTTGCGCGTGATTTGTTTCGAGCATTACGCGTACCCATCGGAATAATTTTGAGCGCGCGGCCGGGCACGGCGGCGGAGGAATGGGCAGATCCTGAAGCCCTGCGCCGCGAGCCGGCTCTCCAATCCATCTTGAAGGCGTGGGACGCTGCTCCAGACAGCGCCAAATCGCTTGCTGCTCGGCCAAAGGATTTTTCGCTGGAGTTTGATGATTTTGAGTTGCTGCCCCAGCCGGACGATTCAAATTCTCCGATGCGCATCAGCGATTTTGATGATGGAACTTCCCGGATCTCCACTGGCGGTGAGTGGGCGTACAACTGGAAGGATTCTCCCGAGGCGGCATTTGAGCTTGTGGCCCCCGGAAGAGGCGGCAAAGGCTACGCGGCGCGGGTGTTTGGGACGCTCGATGAAGTGAGTTCTTCGCGCCTGCAAGCGAATTTCCATGCGGATCATTCGGCTGCGGACATGAGCCGCTACGCCGGCATTCGATTCTGGGTGCGCGGAAACGGCCAATTTCAGCCAGAGATTCTGCAGCCGACAATTTCGGATTGGGATAACTATGCCGCGGAAATATTTCACGCCACGCCGGAGTGGAAGCAGATCACGATCCTGTTCAAAGACCTGAAGCAGGCAGGGTGGGGAGTCTCGAAGCCGCTGACGGTTGAATCGCTCAGCGGCTTTCAATTTGTAAATATGACCTCGGCCGGGGATCCGGAAAGGCCTCCCTCCGGGCTTTTTCACGGAATGATCGCGCCGTTAGAGAAATATCGGATTCGCGGTGCTCTCTGGTATCAGGGAGAAGGAAACACTTGGCGCGCCTACCAGTACCGGAAATTGTTGCCCGCATTGATCGCCGGCTGGCGCAAGGGTTGGGGAGAAAGCGACTTTCCTTTCCTGATCGTGCAGTTAGCAAACCACGGATCAAGTCCGGAGCTGGGCGATTCGATCTGGGCGGAGCTCCGCGAAGCACAATTTTTGACGGCACGCACTGTGCCGAATACCGGCCTGGCTGTCTCCATTGATGTGGGCGAGCCAAAAAACCTTCACCCGCCGCGAAAGGAAGAAATAGGCCACCGCCTGGCGCTGTGGGCTTTGGGGGCAACCTATGGCGAGAAGATCGTCTATTCCGGCCCGCTCTTTGATTCGATGAAAATCGAAGGAGAGAATGTGCGGTTGCATTTTCGCTACGCCGGATCTGGCTTGGAAGCGAGCGGCGGGCCGCTGAAAGGCTTTGCGATTGCCGGAAGCGACCACATTTTTCATTGGGCGGAAGCGCGAATCGAGGGTGACGAGATCGTAGTCTCAAGTCCCGGTGTGAAAGGGCCTATCGCGGTGCGCTATGCCTGGGCGAGCAGTCCAGACTGCAATTTGTACAACAAGGAAGGCTTGCCGGCTTCTCCGTTCCGCACCGACGACTGGCCTGGACAATCCGCCGCAGTTAAGTGAATACTTCTGACAATTCGTGCAAAAAATAGCTCCGACCACCTACATGGAAGGCCACAAGCGATGCGACCAGATCGAACGAAAACACGAACCGGATCTTCGAGGGCCCTTCTGGTCGTGTGCCTGGCGCTGGCCTTCCTTGCTACCGCCATTCGGACTCCCTCGCAGGCCAAGGACAAAAATAAATCACAAAGCGTTTCGCCTGTTTCCGCGGCGACATGGACGCCAGCGAAGCTGGGCTCTCCAGTGCTTCGCGATCCAATCTGGGTTTATAACGATTGGTCCGCCTACGACGAACTTTCCGACAATATCCCCCTGACGGAATCGCTGGCGATGAAGGAACTGGGCGAAATTGTCCGGTTGCACAAACTCGGCGTGCACTTCGATTACTACATGATGGATGCTTTCTGGTTCGCGAAAGACGGCGCGTACCGCAAGTGGAGAACGCCCAACTGGCCGGATGGTCCGGATCACTGGATCGCCGAGTGCAAAGCGAATGGTCTTCTCCCCGGTCTCTGGTTCAGCACCAACACGTTGGTGAAAATTGATGCTGCGCCCGAGTGGCGAGACTCGCTGAACGCCAAGGGCGGCTCAATGTCGTTCTACGAAGGCGGTTTTCTGCCGGACTTCATGCAGGCGATGCAATATTGGTACGACCACGGAATCCGCATGTTCAAGTTTGATTTCGTGGATTTTGGCGCAGCGACTCCTCAAGCGGAAAAAACGCTGGCGCCGGAAGAGATTCACGCGCGCAATGAAGCGGCGTTCCGCGAAGCTCTCCGGAAATTCCGGGCAAAGAATCCGGACGCCATGCTCGTTGCTTTCAATGGATTTGGCGGCGACGTCGAATCCACAGCCGGGCCATTCCCTTTCCACAACCCCATCGATTTGCGCTGGCTGGAAGTGTTTGACTCCATTTATTCCGGCGATCCCCGGCCTTCCGATGTGCCTGAAACAAATTTCTGGCGCTCGATGGACATTTACAGCGACCACATGGTGCGGCGATACGAGCAGAGCGGATTGCCGCTGGAACGCATCGATTCCACGGGATTCATGATCGGCAACACGGGAACCATTTACTACCGGAAGACGAATGCGTGGAAAGGGATGTTGCTGCTCATGGCGGCACGCGGCGGATGGGTGAATACCATCCACGGCAATCTGGAATTCCTGGATGCGGACATGGCTCGCTGGTTCGCGCGGGTGCAGAGGCTCTTCGAGCCATTCGAAGCCATGGGCAGGACGAAAACGTTCGGCGGAATTCCCGGCGACGTGGAGCCCTACGGGTTTGGATCACTGACAGAGGGCGGCGCGGTTTACACGGTTGTGAATCCTGCGCAGGCGGTGAGAGAGATCGAGCTGCCGGCGTTGTCGCGGGTCGAGGGCGCGCAGGGCGAAGGCAAAATCATTTTTCGCGACGCCGGATTTCTTCCGGTGTTGCATGGAAATCGCATCACGCTTGGCCCGGGACAACTGGCTGCGGTTGGTTTTGGCCGGTATGCGTCCCAGGAGTATGACCTGGGTATCCAGGAAGACGTGCAGATCCCGGAATCCATTGCACGGCTCGATGCGAAGTTCGTTTCCGCAACTCCGAACACGATTGAAACCAGCATCGCGGCGCCGGCGAAGGGAGACTTGCGCATCATCTTCGAGCAGCATGGAGCAGCCGGAGAGGTTATGCGGAGTTGGCCTGGCGGCCCGCCGGACGGAAAGTCGGTCGGCAAAGTCCTGAAGATTTATGCAGAGCAGGACGGCAAGGCTCTGCCCATCGAAATGAATTACGACAAGGTGATCTGGAGCGGGCTGTCGTGGGGCGCGGGCGAGATCAAGCACAAGGATTTCGTCGCCGGCCGGCCGCTCACCATACGGTGCTCTTCGGCGGAGAAGGACCCGGTGCGACTAGAAGGACAGCTATATGATGTTGTGTATTAGCCTCGCGGATTGAGTTCACTCGTTCCGAAAAAAGGGTTGTCAGGAGCCACGAGCCATCGCTCCTGCCAGTGGCCAAGCCTCAACCTTCGTCTGGAGAGGCCTGGCGAGCAAACGATTACTCCCAGAAATCTCCGCGATCTGTTGCCCCCGTGGGCCCGAAGGGGATCGAAAGACTTGCTGTCCAGGCCCACAGTGGAGTGCCAGATGTCCAAGAATCCCTGGGAAGTGTGCATTTTGGCGGGGAAAGTAGACATTTCAGGTCACTTCAAAGCAGCGCCAGAAAACAAGTCTTGACAAAAGATGAAGAGCGGATTAAATTGCCGTCCATCAGAGTAATCGTTTACATTTGATTCTTTCATGGCAACACCGTTCGCCGTAAACGATTGCTGGGACTGTTGGGAGCCGAACTGGCAGGACTGGGGTGCTGCCATCGGTTGGGTGAGTAAGCCGCGGGGCCGCTGCCAAACGAGAAATTCTTTCGCGCAGCCCGCCCGCATGGCTGAGGAGAGGTGGTATGCGTAAAGCAATTCTCTTAATTTGCATGGTTCAATTACTGGCCGCCAGTTCGCTCTGGGCCCAGGCGACGACGGGCTCGATTACGGGACGAGTGACCGATCCTTCGAACGCCATCATCGTCGGTGCGCAGGTCGTTGCGATGAATCAGGACACCGGCGTTGCTTATAGCTCGGCAACGGATGAGCACGGTAATTTCAACATTTTGGAAGTGCCGCCGGGCACCTATGCCGTCAAAGCGACCAAGGCAGGGTTTGAAGTGACGACTGTCAGAAATGTGGTCATGTACATCGACCAAAAGCAATTGTTGGATTTCAAGCTGACTGTCGGCGCCGTCACCGAATCCATTACCATCACCGGAGCTCAAACGGAGCTGCAGACCCAGAGCATGGAAACGAGCGAAGTCATCACTACTCAGGACATTCTTGACTTGCCACTGCTCGACCGAAACTTCCTTAGTCTCACGACACTAACTGCGGGAGTGGTCCCCGGCGCCAGCGGGATAAACGCTTTTAATATAAGCGTTAACGGGCAGCGCGAGTACGCGAATTCAATCTTGGTTGACGGTGTGGAGATCACCAAGAACCGTACACAAGACATCACGATAACGCCGAGCGTGGACTCCGTGCAGGAGTTCAAGATCCTGACCTCGGCGTATTCAGCGGAGTACGGGAGAGCGGCCGGGGGCGTTGTTTCCATCCAGACCAAATCAGGCTCAAACAGCCTGCATGGAAGCGCTTATGAGTTTTATCGCCCTAATTTCGGGGCCGCACGGCCCTTCTCGATCAGTGGTGCAAAGGAGCCGGCTTCAGATTTGAACCGGAACAACTTTGGGGGAACAGTCGGAGGGCCAATCCGCAAAGACAAGTCCTTCTTCTTCGTGTCGTATGAACGCATAAAGCAAAGAGATGCCTATTCCGCCGTTACCAGCGTGCCGCGCAAGGACGAAATTAACGTTCTTCCCAACGGCGACGTGGACCTGAGCAAGTTCTACGACGCGAACGGCAGTCTTCTTACGGTTTATAACCCATATGCCCCGGGCCAGCAGTTTCAGTCGAATGGCGTTCTCAATGTAATCCCCGCGGCCTTTGTCAGTAAAGCTGGCTTGGCCACACTGGAGAATTTCTTTCCCAGCCCCAATCTGCCAGGGAAAGCGGGCACAAACGGCTGGGCCCTGAATTTTGCAGAGTACGTTCCCACAAACGTCACCGGAAACTTGGGCGATGGGCGCTATGACCATAACTTCTCCGACAAGGACCGCCTCTCGGTCATATATCACTATGGTGACAGCAGCCTGCTCGACAACGGCATCTATTACGGTCACACGGTAGTTCCGAATGGCGGCGACAACGACTTTGGGAACAGCGAAGTGCTGCGGAACCAGGGCGTTTCAGTTTCGGAATATCACACTTTCGACGCTCGCAAGGTGAACGAGGCCCGCTTCGGTTACACGCGCCTGCGCGAAGACCTCTACAGTCTCATGAACGGTCACGATTATTCCACGCAATTCGGAGCGCAAAATATCCATGTGCCGGGTTATCCAGCAACGGATGGTTTCCCGTACATAGAACTGGTTGGCGGCACGAACGAGGGTGTCTTCTTTACTGGCGGCTCGACCTATAAACCCTTTCACGAATTGGATAGCAACTACCAGTTCACGGACAACATGACGATCATATCGGGCAAACACGAGATCAAGTTCGGAGGCGACTTCCGGCGCCTTAATTCGAACCCCAATTTCTCGCTCCTCCCCACAGGTTTTCAATACTACGCTTACGGTACGGGCTACTCGGCGACCGCCAACCCGGGCTTTTATGGTGGCTCGGTTATCGGGGATCTGTTAATAGGTGTGCCTTACGTTGAGGACATAGGGCTGCAACTGACGCACCCGCACACGCAAGCCTGGGAATTAGGTAATTTCGTCGAGGATACGTATAGGTTCTCGCCGAAATTGACGCTTTATGGCGGCATCCGATACGAGTTTCAATCTCCTTGGACGGAAGCCAGCAACAATATGTCGAATTACAACCCGGCGACGGACAGCCTGTTGTTGGCCGGGCGCGGCGGCAACTCCGGAGGTTTACTTAACACCAACCCGCATAATTTTGGTCCTCGCCTAGGAATCTCCTATCAAATCAATCCCACGACCGTTATCCGTGCTGGGTATGGTTTCTTCTATTCCCCCGAAAATGACGGCAAGGAAGACTTCTTAACGAAGAACTATCCTTTTGCAATTCAAAACAGTTATTGTGATGGGTGCTTTTACCCATACGGCGCTCCTGCTGGTGGATTCCCCTACACCTTCGATGCCGGAGTGCCACGACAAACGAATCCAGTCATTCCCGCCGGAGCCTCGAGCATCCCGACCTCGGCTATTGCGAGTGTTCAGAGCGGGACCGAAAGCACGTACTATGAAGATCCCCACATGAAGACCGGGTATTCGCAGTCCTATAACTTGACCCTGCAGAAGCAGGTTCCATACGGGGTTATGCTCGAAATTGCTTATGTGGGTTCCTTGAGCCACGACCTCTCTTATCTGGTCGGCGATATCAACAACGTAAACGGCAATTCGAACATACTTACCAAGAACCTGACGCACATCCAGGCACTCTATTCTCGCGGCTGGGGGGAGTACAACTCGCTCCAGGGCAAAGTTACGAAAAGAGCCTCAAAAAATCTCAGTTTTCTTGCAACCTATACTTACGGCCACAATATTGACAATGGACCCGCGCCCTTCGACCTTAACCAGGGTTATAACTCACCACAGAATCCGTATAACCTGAATGCGGAAATCGCCTCGGCGGACGACGACATCCGCCATACTTTCACGTTCAGCGGGTTATATCGTCTTCCAATTGGAAAAGGTCAGGCGCTCTTCGGCAATTGGGGAGACGTGCATGAGTTGATCCTGGGCGGCTGGCAAATGAATGCTATCTTCCGCGCACAGACCGGCACGCCCTTCAACGTGACATCTGGCCTGGGAAACTCGAGTTGCCCTGGCGTCCGTCCGGACCTTGTCCCCGGCCAACATCTTTGGGGCCCTCAGACAATCACGGAGTATTTCAACACGGCCGCGTTCGTGGCCCCGGCCAATAGTGGTACAAACCCATGCGCCTTCGGCGATGCCGGACGCAACATTCTGTACGGACCCGGCTTCGTCAATGCCGACTTCTCGCTGTTTAAGGAGTTTGCGCTCAAGGAGCGGGGCAAGTTACAGACCCGCTTCGAGGTTTTCAATCTGAGCAATTCGCCGCATTTTCAGAATCCCAATGGCGTCCTCAATAGTGGGAATTTTGGGGCGATCACCAACACTTACGGCAATATGCGGATTCTGCAACTTGCTGCGAAGATCATTTTCTAGGGATCCGCACCCCGCAATTGAGGTGTTCGGGTCTCCCGGGGCAGTTCGTGTTACAACGAATTGCCCCGGTTTTTCCAGAAAAGAGACGGTTTCGTGGAACGGAGTGGAAACGCGAAATCAAGAGCCCGTGGAACGGAAGGCGACTAGCCCTCGCCCAACAAATCTCATGAGCCCCAGTCCCAGTTTGCGTCAAAGCGTAGTGGTGGATCGAGACGCAGTGCCAAGCACACGGTGCGATAAGCGATGAATATCCGGGAAATTGCGAAGAGGGCGAGAGTGTCGACAGCGACGGTGTCGCGCACCATCAACCGGATTCCGACGGTGCGGCCGCAGATGGCCAAGCGCGTGTGGAAAGTGGTGGAAGAGCTTGGCTACTTCCCGAATACGCAGGCGCGGGCGCTGGTTTCCGGGCGCAGCCGCATATTCGGCTTGATTGTTTCCGAAATCACGAACCCCTTCTTTCCGGAAATCGTGCACGTCTTTGAAGACACTGCGGTCCAGAACAATTACGAAATTTTGCTGACTTCCACGGTCCACGATCCGGAGCGCATGAAGCTGGCCGTGCGGCGCATGCTGGAGCACCGCGTGGAAGGCGTAGCGGTGATGACCTTCGGGATGGAAGAGTCGCTGCTCGATGACTTGAAGCTGCGAAAAATTCCCCTGGTCTTTGTGGATGTGGGCCCGCCGCGGCAGCATGTCAGCAATATTCGAATCGACTATCTCCACGGCATCCGGCAAGCCGTCCAGCATCTGGCGGCGCTGCGCCACGAACGCATTGCATTCATCACCGGGCCGTTGAGGCTGAAATCCGCGACTGCGCGCCGCGAAGCGTTCGTGCAGTCCATGAACGAGATTGGCATATCCGTGGACCCACAGTTGATCGTGGAAGGAAACCACACCCTGGAAGGCGGAGAGGCGGCGTTCGAGAAATTGGCGCGCCTGCATTCGCGACCGACCGCGGTGCTCTGCTCCAACGACATGACCGCTATGGGAGTGATGCACAAAAGTTACGCGGAAAAGATCGCCGTTCCCGACGACCTGTCGGTCATCGGATTCGACAACATCCGCATCTCCCAGTATATTCTGCCGCCGCTGACCACGATCGAAATGTCCCAGGCAGAGCTTGGCCGCATGGCGTTCCAGGCGTTGCTGGAGGACGTGCAGCGAGAGAGCCCGAACCCCAAGGGCACAGAGTACGTTTTGAAAACGAATCTCGTGCTGCGCGAATCAACGGCACTGAATCACCGGGCAACGGCTCGACCCGGACAGGCATAGAGCCGGAGCGAGGAAGGCAAGTCTATGGGCATCGGGTGTGCCAGCTGGAAACGCTGGATGGCTAGCAATCGCACGGGTCTCATTCTCGCTCTCACTCTGCTCACGGCCATTCCCGTCCTGTCTCAATCCCGCGAAGCGTTTCATCCCGATCGGATGGACACGATCCTGTACGGTGTTGCGTACTACCCGGAATACATGCCTTACGAACGGGCAGACCAGGACATCGCCCTGATGCAAAAAGCAGGGATCAGCGTGGTGCGGATTGGCGAATCGAGCTGGGGACTATGGGAGCCCGCGGACGGAAAATTTGAGTTTGCGTGGATGGACAGGGTGGTTGAAAAACTTCACGCGGCCGGTATTCGAATCATACTTGGCACACCGACATATTCGATTCCTGCGTGGATGTATAAAAAACATCCGGAAATTCTGGTGACCCGCCTTGGAGGACAATCTCTATATTACGGGATCCGGCAGAACACGGATCTGGCGAATCCGACATACCGCTTTTACTGCGAACGAGTGATCCGACGGATTCTCGATCATTACAAAAACAACCCCGCAATCATCGGCTTCCAAATCGACAACGAAACTTCTTCGGCCTACGCGGCGAATCATGATGTGCAGGTTGGCTTTCAGGAATATCTGAAATCGAAATTGAAGACCGTGGATGAGCTGAACAGGATTTGGGGACTCAACTATTGGGGACAGCGGCTGAACGACTGGACAGAGCTTCCTCCGCGCGACGGAATCATTAACCCGGGCTGGAAGCTCGAGTGGGAGCGCTACTCGCAATGGCTGACTACGGATTTTCTGGCCTGGCAGGCGAGGATTGTGAACGAATACAAGGGGCCAAGTCAATTTGTGATGCACGATTTCGCCGGGCCGCCGAACCCGGTGGTGAACGAGGAAGACGTGGGCCGGTCGCTGGATATCGTTGCCGCGAATCCGTACCACGGGACACAGGACCAGTTTGACGGTGAAACATCATCCATGGTCGGCGACTACATGAGGTCGCTGAAGAATACGAATTATCTGATCACGGAAACGAACGCCGAGGCCATCGGGTGGGATTCGAAGGAACAATTTCCTCCCTACGACGGGCAGCTCCGCCTGGACGTATACACGCATGCTTCCTCCGGCGCCAACATGATCGAGTATTGGCACTGGCATTCGATCCATTACGGCCAGGAAACGTATTGGAAAGGTGTGCTCGGACACGACCTGACACCGGGGCGGACTTACGACGAAGTGAACCGTACGGCGCACGAACTGCAGCGTATCGGGCCGCAGATTGTGGACATCCAGCGCAAGAATCAAGTTGCCATTCTCTACAGCAACGATTCCTATTACGGGATCGAGTTCATGAAGTTCAGCGACCGCGTCAATTACCGCACGGTCTTGCGGCAGATGTATCACGCGCTTTACAGGGCAAACGTCGGCGTCGATTTTGTTTTCCCGGACACCGAGGACCTTTCGAAATACAAAATAATCGTTGTCCCGCCTCTCTACGTGGCGAGTGACGCGTTGCTGAAGCACCTTGCCGACTATGTGCGCGGTGGCGGGAATCTAGTTGTGGCTTTCAAGAGCGGATTTTGCGACGAGTTCTCTACCGTGCGCTGGGAAATGGCGCCGGGCTTGCTGCGCGAAGCCGCTGGATTTCATTACCAGGAGTTTTCCAGCCTTCGGCAACCACTGGAATTGAAGGATGATCCCTTCCACGCGGGTGGCGAGAACAAGGTTTCCGAATGGGCGGAGATGATTTTGCTCGATACGGCCAAAGCGCTTGCGTATTACGACCAGCCATTTTTCGAGAAGTATCCCGCGATTACCCGCAACTCGCTTGGCAAGGGCACCTTGACGTATGAAGGGACGGTCTTGAGCGATGTGTTGCAGGACCGCGTGATGGCGAGCGTTCTTCAGTTGGCGGGTTTGACTGGCTCGGACCAAGCACTTCCCGCGAATGTGCGCGTGAAGCATGGGATGAATCGCAGGGGGAAGTCGCTCCACTACTTCCTGAATTATTCAAGCGATTCCCAGGCGTTCGCCTATTCATACGGCGCAGGCACCGATTTGCTGACCCAGTCTCCGGTTGCTCAGGGACAGAGCATAAAACTGAAGCCGTGGGACGCAGCGATTGTCGAGGAGAAATAGTTTGAATTCCACAATGGGGACCCGAGAAGCCTGGGCGAGATCCATATTCATTGTCTGGCTGCTTGCTTGTTTCTCCTGGTGTCGGACGCAAACGGCACACGCTCAGCAAAGACCGACGGTCGAGAGCCGGGTGGACGCGCTGCTTTCGAAAATGACTCTGGACGAAAAGATTTCGCTCATCGGCGGGATCAATGACTTTTACACGCAAGCCATCCCGCGGCTGGGGATTCCCGCACTTCGAATGTCCGACGGCCCCCTTGGCGTGCACGACTATGGGTCGACAACCGCTTACCCAGCGGGGATTGCATTGGCTGCTTCGTGGGACACGGACCTCGCGAAGCGCGTGGGCGAGGCGATGGGCCAGGACGCGCGGGCGCGCGGAGTGAATTTCATATTGGCGCCGGGCATGAACATTTACCGCGCGCCGATGAACGGGCGGAACTTTGAATACTTCGGCGAAGATCCATTCCTCGCGGCACGCATGGGGGTCTCGCTGATCCAGGGCATTCAATCACAGGGAGTGATCGCGACCGCCAAACACTACGCGGCCAATAACCAGGAATACGGGCGCATGGATCATAGTTCCGACGTGGATGAGAGGACGCTGCGCGAGATTTACCTTCCGGCGTTCGAGGCTTCCGTGAAAGAAGGAAAGGTTGGCGCCGTAATGGACGCGTACAACCTGGTGAATGGCGTTTACATGACGGAGAACGATTATCTGAACAACGTGATTCTGAAAACAGAATGGGGATTTGACGGTATTGTGATGTCGGACTGGGGCGCAACGCACGATGGCGTCGCCGCGGCCAAGGGTGGCCTCGACCTGGAAATGCCTTCGGGGCAGTTCATGAACAAAGAAACGCTGCTTCCCGCCATCCAGCGAGGAAAGGTTTCCGTTGCAGTGATTGACGACAAAGTTCGGCGCATTCTGCGAAAAACCATTGAGTTTGGTTTCTTTGACCGCGACCAGACAGATCTGGCGATTCCGCTGTACAGCCAAAAGGGAAGGGAAATCGCTCTCGAAGAGGCCCGCAGCGGTATGGTGTTGCTGAAAAATGAAAACGGAATTCTTCCTCTGAATAAAAAGAAGCTCAAAACAATCGCGGTGCTCGGCCCGGATGCTTATCCCGCGGTGATTGGCGGCGGAGGAAGTTCTCTCACCAAGCCTTTCAACTCCGTAAGCTACCTGGAAGGAATCAGCAACTATTTGGGGGAAAACGGGCGCGTCCTTTACACAACGGACGAGGCGTCGCTCGACGAAGTCGTCAAGGCGACCGAGTTTGTCCTTTCGCCCGGTGGAACCGTTGGGCTGCACGGGGAATACTTCAATAACGATTCGTTGCAGGGGGAACCTGCGCTCGTGCGCACCGATGATAAGATTGACTTTCATTGGGGCGCGGGGAGCTACGCGCCAAATGGCCCGGACGATCGATTCTCGGCGCGATGGACGGGTTACTTCATCCCACGCACCGACGATGACTACAAATTTTATGTTTCTGCTGATGACGGAGTGCGGCTCTTCGTTGACGACAAGCAGGTGATCGACGATTGGCAGCGGCACAGCGAAACACTGGATACCTACTCCGCGCGCCTGGGGAAAGGGAAACCTTACAAGATTCGACTGGAATATTTTGAAGCGGTGGGCACGGCCACGGCACGCTTCGGAATCGCCCCCGCGACGAAGGCGCTTGGAGAGGGCACCAAGGCGCTGGTTGAGAAAGCAGATGCGGTCGTTCTCTGCATGGGCTTTGATCCGTCCACGGAAGGCGAAGGCGGCGACCGAACGTTTCAACTTCCCGGCGGCCAGGATTCCTACATTCAGCAGATTGCCCGTCTGAACAAGAACATAATCGTTGTGCTGACCGCCGGCGGCAATGTGGATATGACCAAATGGATCGGCAGCGTGCCGGCCCTGATCCACGCATGGTACCCGGGGCAGGAGGGCGGCGCGGCGCTGGCGCAGATACTGTTCGGTGAAGTTAGTCCTTCGGGGAAATTGCCTGCATCGTTTGAGGGGCGCTGGGAAGATAACCCTGCGTTCAAGAACTACTACCCGAAATCGCCCGATAAACACGTTAAATATGAAGAGGGTGTTTTTCTAGGCTACCGGAGCTTTGATCTCTCGGAAGTGAAGCCTTTATTTCCCTTCGGCTTTGGCCTTTCCTATACAAAATTTCAGTACAACGATCTGACGGTTACACCTTCCTCCTCTGGCTTGAATGGGACGGTCGTCGTTTCCTTCAAGATCAAGAATATTGGCCAGCGGGAGGGCGCGGAAATTTCCGAACTCTATGTCGGAGATGCCCATGCGAGTGTTCCGCGGCCCGTGAAAGAGCTGAAGGCTTTCGCAAAAGTAAATTTGCAGCCCGGCGAGAGCAGGCTGGTCACGCTCGAACTCGATCGCCGCGCCTTCTCCTTCTTCGACGAAAAGAAACACGCGTGGACGGCCGAACCCGGAGAGTTTGCACTTCTTGTCGGCAGCTCGTCTGCACAAATAGAATTGCAGGGAAAATACATTTTCAGCGCTGCACAGGAGAAGCGATAGCGTGCCCATGATTTCAGCGTTCGCGTTGCCGGTCACGCAGCGAATGGTGCACCTGTCCTCGGTGGATCTGGTCATCATCGTTTTCTATTTTGCCCTGGTTCTGGCGATTGGTTTTTACCTGAAGGGGCAAGCGAAGACGAGCGAAGACTATTTCATGGCGGGGCGGGAAATGACCGCATGGATCGCGGGTCTCAGCTTCCTGTCTGCCAATCTCGGGTCGCTCGAACTGATGGGATGGGCCGCGGCTTCCTATCAATACGGAATACTGGCGGCGCATTGGTATTGGATCGGCGCTATTCCCGCGATGCTGTTCCTGGGCATCGTGATGATGCCGTTCTATTACATTTCGAAAACACATTCGGTCCCTGGCTACCTGAAGTTGAGATTCGGAGAGCCGAGCCGCGCGCTCTCGGCGATTTCATTTGCGATGATGACCGTGCTGATGAGTGGCATCAACATGTACTCCATGGCGCTGGTCATGAAGGTCGTGCTGGGTTGGAACATCAATTTCAGCATTTGGGTTTCATCGTTAACTGTGGCGATCTACGTCGGCCTCGGCGGCCTGCGTTCCGCGATCTTCAACGAGGTTTTGCAGTTCATCCTGATCTGGGCAGGTTCGCTGTTGATTCCCATTCTTGGACTGGTTGAAGCGGGAGGCTGGCAGAATCTTAAAGCCAAGATTGCCGTGAACGCTTCAGCGGAATATACGCACCTTTGGCGGACGCTCGGTTCATTCAGCGACAATCCGATGGGGATTCACTGGACTGGAATTGTTTTCGGATTGGGTGCTGTGATTTCCTTCGGTTACTGGACGACGGATTTTCTGGTGGTGCAGCGCGTGCTCGCCGCCAAGGATCTGCGGGCTGCCAAGATGGCTCCCATCATCGGCGCGGCATTCAAAATGTTTGTTCCATTTATCGTGATTTTGCCGGGATTGCTGGCAATCGCCGTTCTCCCCGTGAAACTCACGGGAGAAAGCGCGGCGCTGGCGACGGGTGGACACAGCTACAACGAAGTTCTGCCGCTGATGCTGGCGCGGTATTGCGGGCCCGGGTTGCTGGGCTTGGGAATTACGGCGCTCATGGCAGGTTTCATGTCCGGCATGGCTGGAAACGTCAGTGCATTTTCAACGGTGTGGACGTACGACATTTACGGCGCGCTGATCAATAAAAAGGCCAGCGATGCGGAATATGTGCGAATGGGACGCTGGGCCACGATCTGGGGCGTGCTGATCAGCGTCGGCACCGCCTACCTGGTGATGCAGTTCCTGAGCATCATGGATTACGTTCAGGCGCTCTTCAGTTTCTTCATCGCTCCACTGTTTGGCACCGTGGTGCTGGGGATGCTCTGGAAACGCACGACGCCCGCCGGCGGATTCTGGGGACTCCTGGCAGGCACGGCGTCGTCCATCGGCATGTGGGCGTGGGTAAAGATCGATCCTTCAGCGCTACGCTATGTGGCGCTCTCCACGCACGCGCGGGATATGGCAGAAAACATGTATCGCGCGCTATGGTCGTGGGTGGTGTGCGTGGTTGTCACGGTTGGCGTCAGCCTGGTGACGAAACCGAAGCCCGATTCAGAGTTGGCTGGCCTGGTATATGGCGCGACAGAGATTCCGTCGGATCGGCAGATGCCTTTCTATCGGCGGCCGATCTTTTGGGCCGCGGTCGTAGCCGTGCTTTTTGTGACGTTGAACTTTTTGTTTTGGTGAGGGCAAATGCGCAGCGGCGGCATCTCAATCTGGTTTTTTGTAGGCATCTCGCTCTTGGTGAATGGGCTGCTGATTTTTTGCGCGGGTATCTATGAGCTTGTGCATCCCCCGGAAAAGCCGGTGGTGCTCTTTCAGGTGCACGCCAATGTCTGGTGGGGTGGGGTGCTATTCCTATTGGGAATTGTTTACTGCGTCTATTTCGCGCCAGGTCGAAATCGCGTCTAAGTGCAACCTCATAAGGGGGAAGGAAAGATGGGAAAGTCCAGAATGACCGTGGGGTTGATCGTCGGGAACCGGGGATTTTTTCCCGATCATCTCGCAAAAACGGGGCGGGACGAAATGTTAGAAGTGCTCGAAAGCGCAGGCATCGACGTGGTGGTGCTCACCCCGGAGCAAAGCAAGCATGGTGCGGTGGAGACGCACGAGGAAGCGAAACGCTGTGCAGCGCTGTTTCGAGCGGCCAGCGAGCGCATCGACGGCGTAATTGTCACTCTTCCAAACTTTGGCGATGAACGCGCCATTGCGGATACGCTGCGGCTTGCCCGGCTGAATGTGCCGGTCCTGGTTCAGGCCACGCCGGATGCGCCTTCCAAAATGACCATCGCCCATCGCCGCGACAGCTTTTGCGGAAAAATGTCGGCTTGCAACAACCTCAAGCAGTACGGAATTCCTTACTCGCTGACGACGCTCCACACGGTGGCTCCGACTTCGGAAGAGTTCAAGAAAGACCTGGCCTGGTTTGCGGGCGTTTGCCGGGTCGTAAACGGCCTTCGAAATCTCCGCATTGGCGCCATCGGTGCGCGGCCCGCGGCGTTCAACACGGTCCGCTACAGCGAAAAGCTTCTCGAAGCCTCCGGCATTTCCGTCGAGACCTTGGATCTCTCAGAAGTTCTGGGAAGCATCAGCCGCATGCGCGACGACGACGACGAAGCCTTGCGAAAATTGCAGACCATTCAGAAATACGTCTCCACCTCCGGCGTGCCGCAAGCCGCACTGTTGAAGATGGCCAAGCTTGGCGCGGTCGTCGACCGGTGGATGAGCGCTGCCAGCGTTCAGATCAGCGCCGTGCAGTGCTGGACCTCCATAGAGGAAAATCTCGGCGTTGTCCCCTGCACCGTCATGAGCATGATGAGCGACAACCTGCTCTCGAGCGCCTGCGAAGTTGACGTGTGCGGCGTGCTCAGCATGCATTGCCTGCGGCTGGCTTCGGAATCTCCCAGCGCGCTGCTCGACTGGAACAATAACTATGGCAGCCACCCCGACAAAGCGGTCTGTTTCCATTGCAGCAACCTGCCCAAGCACTTCTTTCGTGATGTGAAGATGGACTATCAGGAAATTATTGCGGGAACGGTGGGCAAGGACAACACGTTTGGCACCTGCGTCGGCCGCGTCAAGTCCGGCCCCATGAGCTACGCCCGTTTCTCTACCGACGACCGGTCGGGCAGAATCCGGGGTTATGTGGGCGGCGGCAATTTTACGGATGATCCACTGGAAACGTTTGGCGGCGCTGGAGTAGTGGAGATTCCCCACTTGCAGCAACTCCTTCGCTACATCTGCGAAAACGGTTTTGAACACCATGTCGCCGCGAATTTTTCTACTGTTCCCGGAATTGTTCACGAAGCCGCCACCCGATACCTGGGGTGGGACACCTACTGGCATGCGCGGCAGCAGTCGCATGGGTGAGCAGTTGCTTTGAGAGTTTTGCGTGCAAGGAGTCGAAATAAGGGCTTATGGCGATCGTGGCAGGCGTAGATTTTGGAACATTAAGCGTTCGCGTCGCGATTGTTGACAGCGAGCGCGGGCGGCTGGGTTCCGCGGTGTCGGAATACCCGCTTCACCGGACCAAGGATGATCCGGATCGCGCCACGCAGAGTCACGCGGATCACATGCGGGCTCTGGCCGAAGCCATGAGCGGAGCCTTGCACACAGCCAACGTTCCAGGAAATCAAATCGCCGCGCTGGCGCTCGACACCACCGGCTCAAGTGTCATTCCCGTCGGCGAAGGGTTGGAACCGCTCGACGACTATTACCTGTGGTGTGATCACCGCGCATGGCGGGAAGCCGCTCTTATCACCGAGATGGCCCACAAGCGCAACCTCGAAGCGATCCAGTGGTGTGGCGGCGTTTATTCGTCGGAGTGGGGTTTTTCGAAACTCCTGCACTGGCTGCGGACACAACCTCTAAAGCGCAGCCGCTTCGTAACTGCCTTCGAGCATTGCGACATGCTCACGGCCGTGCTGTGCGATGTGAAAGATGCCGCGAAGGCGCCGCGGTCAATCTGCGCCATGGGTCACAAGTGGATGTGGAACGAATCGCTGGGAGGATTGCCGCCGGAGGACTTCCTGGAAGCGGTCGACCCGCTCCTAAATGGAATTCGCTCGAAGTTGAACGGAAAATACGCTGCGAGCGACACCATCGCGGGAACCCTGTGTCCAAACTGGGCGGAGAAACTTGGTTTGCCCCCGGGCATTCCCATTCCCGTGGGCGCCTTCGACGCGCACTGGGATGCAATTGGAGCGGGCGCGCGGCCGGGCGATGTTTCCAACGTCATCGGCACCGCCACCTGCATCATGGCCATCAGCGACGAGGCGCACCAGATTCCTGGCGTATGCGGTGTCGTCAAAGGCTCCATCGATCCCAGACGAACCGGCGTTGAAGCCGGCCTATCCGCCACCGGCGATTTGTTTGGGACCATCGCACGCCGCGCCGGAACTTCCGTCAAAGAACTCGCCACTGGCCTCGACAAATATCGGCCCGGTCAAACGGGCCTTCTTCGCATGACGTGGGACAACGGCGACCGCACCATCCTCGTCAACCCCGAGCTCGGCGGAATCACTCTCGGCTGGAATATGACCAGCACCCCGCAAGACGAACTCTTCGCCGCCATCGAAGGCACTGCTTTTCACACCCGCGTCATCCTCGAACGAATGGCGGAGTACGGCGTACCGGTCGAGCGCGTGATCAATGCCGGCGGAATTCCCCAGAAGAACGCCGTGCTGAATCATGTGTACGCCAACGTTTTGAATAAACCCGTCATGGTGCCGAAATCCGAAGTAACCAGCCTGGGTTCCTCCATCTTTGCGTTTCTCGCAGCGGGCACGTTCCGGTCCATCCAAGCGGCGCAAGATGCGATCTGCCCCGATTATCTCGTGGTGGAACCCGACCAAGCCTCCGCTCGCGTCTACGAGGACCTTTATCAGATTTATCGCGAATTGTACTTTGGCTTTGGCGCAGTGAATTCGAAACCCATGCTTGCGGGCGGCGTCCTGCCGGCATTGCGCAGAATTGCCGCCGCCGCGCGAGGCACCGTATGAAACTCCAGAGGTTGCGCGACGAAGTGCTGGAAGCGAATCTGGAACTGGTGCGGAGAGGCCTGGTTCTCTACACTTTTGGAAATGCCAGCGGGATCGCGCGTGAAGAAGGACTTGTGGTCATCAAGCCAAGCGGGGTGGCTTACAACACGATGAAGCCGGAAGATTTGGTCGTTGTGGACCTCGAAGGAAGCATTGTCGAAGGTTCCCTGCGGCCGTCCTCCGATCTTCCGACACATCTCATCCTTTACAATACCTTCCCCAACCTCGGCGGAGTAGCGCACACGCATTCGCGCGCCGCAACTTCCTGGGCGCAGGCCGGGCGCGCGATACCATGTTTCGGCACCACTCACGCCGACTATTTTCATGGCTGTGTTCCCGTCACGAAGCCGCTCACGCCCACGCAAATCCGCTCGGACTACGAAACGAATACCGGCCGTGCCATCGCGCGCTGCCTGGGGAAACAGGATCCTCTTCATGTCCCGGGCGTGCTCGTGGCCGGCCACGCTCCTTTTTGCTGGGGAGAAACGCCGGCAGCCGCTGCGCACAACGCCGTGGTACTGGAAGAGATCGCCGCCATGGCGCTCGAGACCCTTGTCGCAAATCCAAAAGCGCGCCCCATTTCCAAGCCGCTTCAGGAGAAGCATTTCTTCCGAAAACACGGCAGCAAGGCTTACTACGGCCAGAAAGAGTAGTGGCCTTTCCTTCGATTTAAACCGACGGCACAACGGTTTTCATCGAGGAAAATTCATCCATTCATTCCACAAGCTGGGAGACGCAAATGAATCGAGGTTTTCTTTGTCTGGCGAGCACTGCGATCTTGCTGTTCCAGACCTTTCATCCAGGCTTTTCTGAAACACATACCAATCTCATCTCTCGAGTTGCAATTGGCAACGCCAACCAAGGCTCACCGGATGCTGCAGAGGGAAAAACCGAAGGAATCAATTATTACGTCGATTGCCGAGTTGGAGAGACCGATGGTGACGGGCGTTCGCCTCTAAAACCCTGGAACACGCTCGATGCAGTTAACGCACGCTCCTTTCTGCCCGGGGACGCCATTTACCTGAAGCGAGGCACCGAATGCCATGGCATCCTTTGGCCGAAAGGTTCCGGTTCGCCAACAGCCGCAATCCATTTGTCGGCCTATGGGCAAGGTGCGAGGCCCAAAGTGATCGCGGGCAAGTACGATGAAGAAGCCTTCAAACTCTTCGATCAGGAATATTGGGATGTGGATTCGATCGAGTTTTCAGGCGGCACGATCTTTGGCGTTTTTGTCAGCGGTCAAACGGGCACGCTTCATCACATTCACGTCAGAAATCTGCTGGTCCACGATGTGCATGGCGGCGAAGTAAAAAACAAAGAAAGCGGATTGGTTGTGATTTCGCCGGGAAAGCTTGGCCAGCGCTTCGATGATGTACTCGTGGATGGGGTCACTGCCTATGAAACCAACCAGTGGTCCGGCATCCTGATCGGCGGCGGCAACTTCGGCGAGGTCCCCGAGCAGGACTGGTGTTCACACGTGATCGTGCGCAATTCCGCGGTGCACGACTTGTATGGCGACGGCATCATTCTGTTTCGCGTGAAGGACGGCCTGATTGACACGAGTGCCGCGTGGCACACGGGCATGCAACCCACCCAAACGATCGGCACGCCCAATGCCATCTGGACATGGATGTGCACGGACTGCGTGGTCAGCAGGAGCGAGGCGTTTCTGACGGATAGCCCCGGCGTTGATGGCGGCGCTTTCGATATCGATTGGGGCAACACGCGCAATTCCGTGCTCGAGAGCTACGCACACGACACGCAGGGCTATTGCATTGCCGTATTCGGCGCCGGATACGTCACCCGCGACAGCCTGGTCAAGGGAAATCTCTGCATCAACAACGCCAGAAGTCCGCGCATGGCGCGCTACCAGGGCGCTATTTTCCTTTGGACGTGGAATAACGGGGTGATCGAAAACCTTGGTGTGGAGAAAAACACTGTCTATTGGACCCCGCCCGGCAGCTTTCCAGCCATTCTTAACCGTGCCAACATTCGGGGTTCACAGAACGATTTCCGCGAAAACCATATTTACTCCGGCTCTCCTTTGGTTCTCGACAGCAACAACAAAATGTCGTTTCAAGACAACCGGTACACAACATGCGGAAATGACGGCTCCACCTGGATTTTTGGCGGTCGTACCTATAAGACATTCGAAGAGTACCGCAGCGGCGCGGGGCAAGAACATGGAAGTACTTGGAAGACTGAGAAGGTCCTAGCACGGTGTCTCGGTGGCCAGCGTCCGCAAGAAGCAAAAAGCATAAGCGGCATCCAGGCCACTAAGATTGCCGGGGATACAGGTCGCGCAACGCTCCCTGGATGGACGGTCATTTCCGAAATTCCAGCGAGCATGGATACCGCGGGATTATTCGACCCCGCGGCCGCGGGGCAATTAATGATCTTGAAGAATCTCTACACCCAGTTTCGGGCCAGCGGCCTGCGGTTGAAGATCACCCTCAGTCTGAGGCATCCGAATTCATCTGAATCGCTAGAAAATGCAATTCGCGATCTCGACCTTAGCGGCATCAAGGCATCCTCCCCGCTTGACCACGAATCTCCTTCGCTGACAAAGACGCGCCTCGTCGCTCCCGATGGAACAACTGTGCGGGAGTGGCACGAGTTCCTCGGCCCGGCAGAAATTGGCCTCGCGGTCAGAAGCGTCCTCGGAGAACCTCTCTATTCCCTCATGGAATTGGAGGCTCAGTGAAAAGGTGATCCTCCTCGACGCCCCGGAGTCTCGGTTAATCGCCGCCCCCGTGCAATCGGAGTCCAGCTGATCGAAGTGTCCTGGTGCAAGCAGGATTGTTGCGCTCCGAATTCCGGGTACGGTTCACCAGAGCAATTTCAACCCGAATTGAATCTGCCTGGAGGTGGTGGTGGTGGCCGTGATGACCCCGGCGGTAGGGGATGGCCCTCCGGCCGCCGATGCGTACACAACTGGATTCGGTGCGTTGAAGTTCGTGTGATTGAACAGATTGAATACTTCTGTGCGGAATTGCAGGCGCAGTCGCTCGGAAAATGTAAACAATTTAGTTAGCGAGAGGTCTGTTTCCGTCAATCCCGGAGCTTCGAGAATGTTACGCCCAACATTGCCATACGTTCCCGGCAAGGGTTGTATGAACGCGCTGGGATTAAAAAAGTGATTCGGTCCACCGAGGATCACCGGGCCCGCGAAATTGGGATTCCAGGAGGGGCGCACTGGATTGCGCGTGTCGCCATCGTTTGAGGGGTTGTAAGACAACTGCGGCGTAAACGGCAATCCCGATTGCAGCGTCTGGATTCCACTCAATTGCCAATTTCCGATCAATTGCTTCACCCGTGGGTGAGCCTGAGACTCCCCGCTGCGTCCAAACGGGAGGTCGTAGGTGGCATGAATAACCGCTGCATGCCGCACGTCGAATGAAGCCCTGCCATAGTCTGACTTTGGCTGCAAAGGATTGGCCAGGAATGCGGGAGAGTTGGTCGCGACGCTGGTGTTCATGTTGTCACCATCGTCGAGCGACTTGGAAAATGTATACACCCCGCGGAATTGCAAGCCATGTCCGAGGCGGTGATTCACGTCCACCTCAAGCCCGTGATACGAGCTGATTCCTTCTGAGAGCCAATGCGTTGTGTTCCACACGGCTCTGTTCAGAAGGGCCGCCCCCGCCGGGTAGTAATACGCGCCATCGGGATAGCCTCGAGGGCATGGTGAAGCCGGGCAGATCGTTGAAGCGGGCAAGTTTGCATCGGCCGAGAGTAACTCATGGTAGCCATGCGATCCGATGTAGCTGACGCCCAGCGAAGTGTTGGTGGAGAGCTCCTGCTCAATTTTCAAACTCCAGGATTCCACTGTCGGCGTTCTCAGGTCTGGTTCGACGCCGCTGGGGATTACTTTCGCGCCGGAATAAGCGACATTCGGAGCGATGCTGGAGAACGGCAGGTTCTTCACTGCAAAAACCGAGTTGTACGGACCGTTCTGATCGAGGCGGTAGCTCAAATTGTCAAGCAGAGCATAATAGACGCCGAAACCCGCCCGGATCACGGTCTTTTTGGACGCGAAAGGGGACCACGCCGTGCCGATGCGAGGCGCCGGCAGGAGTTTCGCGTTGTTAACCGCTAAGGCGGAACCTCCAACAACGGGCTGCGTTTCGATCACGCCGCTCGAATCAAACGCATAATTCGTCGCGCGTCCGTGCGCTTCGTTCCATCCATTGGTGGATTCGCCGCGAAAGCCAACGCGCAGTTCCCAGGAGGGCGTGACTTTGATCACGTCTTCGGCAAAGAAAGCGCCTTCGGTCGAACGCCAAGACAACGGCGTATGGCTCGGAGCGTAAGTGTAGGTGCTTACGTTGCCCTGCAAAAATGTCTGCAGGCTGGTGAAAGAAACCTGGCCGTATTGATCCTGGACGAGACTGTCGTTGGATTGCAGTTGTTGCAACCACCCACCAAAGGTGAACAAGTGCTTGCCGTGCGAGAGAGTGACCTGATCCGACTCGGTATACAGATTGCGCGCGGCACGGAGATTGCTTCCTGCGTTTGTGCCGCCATTGGTGATTTGCGATGCGCCGTTGAGCGTGGTGCCGCCACCGACGACAATTGCGCCGACGGGCTGGCCTTGGTTGACCCATCCCGGCAAATTCACAGTGGTGCCGCTATTGAAAAAGAAAGCGCCGCGAGAGAAACCGAATGTCGCTTTGTTTATTACGCTTGACGAAAAAATGTGAGTTTCGCTAAGGCTGACTACCTGCTCCCGCAAGGAAATATCGACCGCCGTAAATGGATTGCTAGCGGGCGAATGAGCTTCACTGTCGTCGGCTGTGTAAACGGCCACGAGCGAATCTCTGTCTGTGAAATTCTGATCGAGCCTTGCGGTCCCAAAGTCCTCACGAATTCTCTGGTTGGGATTGCTGAATGCTTCTGCAATCCCGCTCGGGGTTCCCGTCGAAGCTGGAATTTCCGCTCCGTTGGCGACCGGCCACAACGCGAGCAGCGGCTGGACACTCGCCACGGCCCTGGCTCTCGAAGTGTCGTCTGGCACGAGAGACAGGTCGCTCAGCCCCAGGCTCTGCCGGAAGCCTTCGTAGTTTGCGAATACGAAAGTTTTGTTTTTGCGGATCGGACCACCAACCGAGCCGCCGAACACGTTGCGCCGGAACCCCGGGATACGACCGTGGTCGAAGTAATTGCGGGCGTCCAACGCGCTGTTGCGCAGGAATTCGTAGCCGCTGCCGTGGAACTGGTTCGATCCCGAAGCAGTCGCGATGTTGACCTGGGCACCGGGACGCTTGCCATATTCCGCGCCGTAAGTGTCCTTCACGACGGAAAACTCGCGCACCGCATCCACGCCCAGAAGTTGTCCGCTGACTCCACCCGGCGTGTCGTTGATTTCCGATGCACCGGTGAATTCGACGCCATTTAGCAGGTAGAGGTTTTCTTGTGGGCGGCGCCCGGAAGCGGAAAACATATTGCCCACCACGGAATTGGAGGTTCCGATTCCTCCCGCGCGCTGGGAGGTGTAATTTACAATGCCCGGGTTGAGCGTTATGAGCTGATCGTAACTGCGGCCGTTCAGCGGAAGGTCCTTGACCTGTTTTTCGCTGACAAGACCCGAAACGTCCTCGGTGCTGATCATCACGACAGTCGGAGCGGATTCGACTTGCACGGTTTGCCGCACGTTCCCGAGTTGAAGCACCACGTCCACCGTTTCCCGTTGGCCGAGCGCCAGAGAAATTCCAGTTTTTTCGACCCCACGAAAGCCAGGCTTTTCCGCCTTGAGCGCGTAACGGCCCACTGGCAGCGAAGTTGCGTCGAAGCCCCCCGCCTCGTCTGTCAGCAGATTTCGCAATGCTCCCGTCTCCAGATTCCTAACCTCGATGGCGACACCCGGGATCGCTGCGCCGGAGGAATCACTGACCGTGCCCTGGATAGAAGCGTCTTGTTGGGCAGAGCTGAGAGTCGCGAGGCTCAACCAAACGCCCAGTAGCAGAAATCCGGACCGGAAAACGCATTTCGAATAGCCTTTACCAATTCCCTGAAAGCTCATTTATTCCCTCCGAGATAATTTGTTATGCACGGCCAGCCCGGCGTGCCCACCCTGGATTGATTTGGAATGGCTGACTGCTCTTGATGCGGTCAACAACAAGGACGACCGAGGGAGGTAAATCTCAGGAAATATCCGGAAGAGATTGGAGCATTTATTCGCGAGGGAATGCTGAGTGGTGCTTCTGAGAACACTTGCTGGCTAGCGCGCATTGCCAACTCCGGCGTGCGTCATAATCTTGGCTACGTTTGTTGAATGCCTTTGGGCAAGTATGTGGCCGCCACTCCAGACCAGTTGTAGTCCCGCAAAAATGGCGATCACGGCAACGGCAGCCTTCAACTTGCCGGCGGGAACTTTTGGAGCAAACAAGCAACCGAGCACTACTCCGGGGACTCCACCGAGAAGAAGTTGAGAAAGTATCGGAATGCTGATCGAGCCGAAACCCCAGTGAAACGCGCTGCCAATCACCGCCAAAACCAGTCCGAAGAGCAAATCCGTTCCCACCACCTGGGCAGGCGTCATTTCGGAATAGTTCAGCAGCAGAACCGTTCCCAGCGCTCCAGCACCCGCCGAGGAAAATCCCGATTCCACTCCAATCGGGAGAGCAAGCCACGGAAGCCAGCGATGATTTTTGGCCGCGAACGCCGGATTTTGAATGCGACGGATAAAGGTGACGCTCGATGACGCCGCCAAAATGATGCCCAGCAGGAGAATTACGATCGGATTGCCCGCATCACGGTTCAATAATTGTAGCGCCCATGTGCCCACCAGGAGTCCTGGCACTGCCCCCTGCAGCAGAAGCCATAAATAGCGCGAGTGAATGTGTTTTCCCGCCAGATAGAAAGGAGCGGCGATTAGGCGTAGCACGCCTGCAAACAAGAAGGCCGTGCCGACGGCCTCCCCCGCCGTCAACCCGGCAAGAAGCACGAGTGCTGGAACTGTAAAACTTCCGCCACCGACTCCGGTCAATCCCACCGCCAAGGCGATCAGGAATCCTAGGAAATAATGCATCATTGCCCGCCTTGAGAAAATGTGTGGATGCCGCATTCCAACTTTTTGCCGCCCCAGCGGCCCGAACGGGGATTCGCAGGGTCGTCGGGAATCGCCGTGCATGGTTCGCAGCCAATACTCAAATAGCCCTGGTCGTATTGCGGCAGATAGCTCAGTTGGTGTTGGCCGGTGTACTCCCACACCTGTTTCCAGCTCCAATCGGCGAGGAGGCTCACCTTCAAGAGTGCCTTTCCACCTGGCAAGCGATGTTCCTCGATCTTTTTGAGGTTTGCCCGCGTGGGCGATTGCTCGCGTCGCAATCCGGTGAACCAAATCGCGTAAGGTTCGAGCGCGTGCAGTAGCGGATCGACTTTGCGCAGCTGGCAGCAGCGACTCGGGTCCGTGCGGTACAAAATCCCCAATTCGGACTCCTGCTGTTCCACGGTATTTTGCGGAGTCACATTCACCAGGTTCAAAGACCATTCCTTGGCAATGCGGTCGCGGTATGCATACGTCTGGGCAAAGTGATACCCCGTTTCAAGGAATAGCACGGGTATCGAAGGAACACGTTTGCGAACAAGATCCAGGACGATCATGTCTTCGGCCTGAAAACTGCAAGTCAGACAGGCGGCGTGGTCCGTGTAGACGCCCAACACGGTGCTTAGAACCTCTTCTGGTTTGAGATTCTCGAGAGTATCAGCAACGAGTGTTGTTCCCATCTCAGTTCCCTCCTTGGGGTTTTCCCGACTGCGATGGAAGGCGGAGTGGTTCCACCAAAGCCAGAATGCGTTCCACCGCTTCCCTATTCCCCGCCGGCAACTCCATGTCAGCCAGATCGAAAAAGTGGCCGCCGGCCGCGCTTTCTAAGGCCACCCGTTCTTCCGCTCCGAGTGATGGATTGTGGTAGATGACAACAAATCCCGCGGCGTGCAGTGCGGCCCAGGCATTTCTGGCGGAAGAGGAAGTGGAAGCGGAAAAGAAAGAAGAATTCTCCCCGACGGCCATGACCTCGAATTCTTCTTCGAACAGCACACGCTCAAGCAGGCCGGCAAGGGATGGACGCGAATTCACCAGGATGATCGCGGGGTAGTGCCCATGCCGGCGGTGCCGCTCGGGTGAGGTGATTGGAATCTGTGAAGGCAGAATTTCTTTCGTGGCTGAAATACGGGCGCTTCCCGATAGATCCTCTCGAATCATCCCGGCAGCCAGAGTTGCGTTCGTCTGGGGATCGATGACGATGAAACTTCCCGTGATGCGGTTCAGCTGGTAGGCGTCAAAGAAGAGTGGATTACTCGTTTCCAGTTCGATGGTCGCAATATCATTCATCTGGAGGCACGCTGCCGCTTCTGGTTGAAGAGTGTCGATATTTACGCGATGTCGAATTGCGGTGGCTTTGCCGCGCACCTGTCGTGCGCAGTGCTTGATCAGATAGGAGCGCCCGGTCTCGAGTGGCTGCGCATGCATCCATACGATCGTTGCAAGAAACCGTTGGGAGGTGTGCGGAGGATTCGCCGGCGAGACGAGCATGTCCCCGCGGCTCAGATCAATTTCATCTTCCAGCGTCAACGTGACGGACATTGGAGAGGACGCTTCGTCGAGAAGGCCGTCGTAGGTAACGATCGAATTTACGCGCGACTTTTGTCCGGAGGGTAGTGCCGTGACGACATCGCCCGGACGGACTACCCCGCCAGCCAATTGTCCGGCAAAGCCACGGAAGTTGGCGTCTGGACGAAGCACATACTGAACAGGTAGCCGGACGCCGAGTGTGTTTACCGGTTTCGCTACGGGCACACGCTCCAGGTATTCGAGGAGAGCCGGGCCTGAGTACCAAGGCATTTGCTCGCTGCGCCCGACGACGTTGTCTCCCGCAAGGGCGCTAATAGGAATGCACGTCACCGCGGCGATTCCCAAGCTTTCCGCCAAGGCGCGAAATTCTCGCTCAAGTGTTCGGAACTTGGTTTCTTGATACTCGAGCAAGTCCATCTTGTTCACTGCGGCAACCAGGGTTGATATCCCCAGTAGCGAGGAGATGTAGGTATGCCGTAGCGTCTGGGAAAGCAAACCCTTCGTTCCGTCGATCAGAATCACCGCCAAATCCGCAGTGGATGCGCCCGTGGCCATGTTTCGTGTGTACTGTTCGTGGCCGGGCGTATCGGCGATGATGAATTTCCGTCGTGAAGTGGCGAAGTAGCGATAGCCGACGTCGATGGTGATCCCTTGCTCGCGCTCCGCCCGCAGCCCATCGGTGATCAACGAAAAATCAATCGGTCCGCCGGAACGATTGATACGGCTCTTCTTCACAGAGGCGAGCTGATCTTCATAAACTGTCTTTGAATCGTGCAGGAGCCTGCCGATCAACGTGGACTTGCCGTCGTCCACGCTGCCAGCCGTGGTAAATCGCAGAAGTTCCTTGTTGAGGTTCTGCTCAAGGAAGTCCGCGAATTCGGTGCGAATTTCGATGTCAGCTATGGGAGGCATCAAAAGTAGCCCTCACGCTTCTTGATCTCCATCGAGCCTTCCTCGTCGTGATCGATCGCGCGATTTTCACGCTCCGAGCGGCGGAACGAAATCATCTCCTCGATGATTTTTGGAATGGTATCGGCATCCGACCGGATGGCTCCCGTGCACGGCACGCAACCAAGCGACCTCATGCGGCACCTGATGGATTGAACCTTTTCTCCGGGACGAAGCTGATCGTCCGGATAAATCAGGACGATCGAGCCATCACGCACGACCGCCCGGCGCTCCCTGGCAAAATAGAGCGGCACAATCGGGATATTCTCGGTGTGGATGTACAGCCAGACGTCGAGTTCCGTCCAGTTGGAAAGCGGGAAAATGCGGATGCTCTCGCCCTTGTCGACCTTCGAGTTAAAGATGTTCCAGAGTTCAGGCCGCTGGTTCTTGGGGTCCCACTGCCCGTGGACATCGCGAAACGAGTAGATCCTCTCCTTTGCTCGTGACTTCTCTTCATCCCGGCGCGCTCCGCCAAATGCCGCGTTGAACCCGCCCTCCGCAAGTGCATCCAGCAGCGATTTTGTTTTCAGCAAGCCGCAGCATTTTTGCGTGCCCAGCAGAAATGGATTGGCGCCGGCGTTCAAAGCCTTCTGGTTCTTGTGGACGAGAAGCTCCGCGCCGATTTGCCTCGGATACTCATCGCGAAATTCGATCATCTCGGGGAACTTGTAGCTTGTGTCTATATGGAGGAGGGGGAAGGGAAATTTTCCGGGGAAAAATGCTTTCTGCGCAAGACGCAGCATCACGGAGGAATCTTTCCCGATGGAATAAAGCATCACCGGATGCGAAAATTCTGCCGCGGCTTCCCGAAGAATGTAGATGCTCTCTGCTTCGAGGGTCTTCAGGTGGCTGAGTCGTGAGCCAGCTCGGGGCTGATTCGCCAACTCTCCCACGCTGCGGGATTCTGTTGTGCTGAACAACTTGTGCGGCGCAGTTGCCATTGGTCGTGTCCTCTAGACGGAAATGCCCGTATAAAAACAAAAAACCCACCTGCCAATTCACCTCTGGCGGTGGGTTCTATAACTGCTCGGCTAGAATTAGAGCTTTAGATCACTAGCCTCCCGGTGCCAGAGGACACAAATGCGCGACACCGACAACAAGTCGACGCAACCGTCTGGCGTTCCCGAAAGTCCAGTGACATGGCCAAAGTCTACCGAGAGGTAGGGCGGACTGCAATAGGCTCATGCATTAAAATGTTTTCTAGCATGCATCCAAAATGCCGCTTGTTGGCGCGCAAGTGGCCTTGTGGAGCTGGGCCTAGCCGAGGGCAATAAAGTGGACGAAGGTGAATCCGATTTCCCCCATCTTATCAGAGCTTGCGAATTGCCCTCGATTTGTCCCGGCAGCGGCAAATCATGGTTGGTTCGGTTTCCGGATATGGGGCTTCAACTGGGCAGCGAGTAATCGAAACAAAACCCGCGAAAATGTGTGAGTGGGAATCGGAGCCGCCGCGCAGACACCATCACCGCTGGCTCCAACCACCGTTCCACTCTGTAGGCGCCATTCTCACCGATTTTTCTGACCCTCCGGCTTCAAGTCGGACTCTATCGGCGATTCATGCATGCTGAGGATATGCCACCGGTTGCCGGATCTGCGGCAAAGCATCATGCCCCGGCCTGCGGTGTGAACAGACGGAGATTCAATCGTGTAGTCATACAAGCTCCAGACCACGTCACCCACCGCTCGATGGTCGGTAATGGTCAGCGAAAGGTGGGCATAAGGGGTGCCGCCAAAATATTTTTGCTTAAAGTGATTTGTGGCTTCATCCCGCCCGTGCAGTTCGCCGCTCGGGGAACTCAGCACGAAATCCGGGTCGAAACAGGAAGCCAGTTTGTCCGCATCCTTGTTATTGAACGCCTCAGAACAGGAATTGAGTGCTTTGTCCATGTCCGCGATCAGAAACACTTCAGAGGGACTTGGCGGCGTGATGCCGAGGCTTGCGACACTGCGTTTCAGATCGATCGTTACCCCCAACTGTTCCAGAAGATCCACCCCGAGTATGCCGTCGACCGCGCCGCCGCATGCCCTGGCGATAGCGCTCAAGTCAATGGCCGGCAGCCTGACGCCTTCTAGGATGTGATTTCCGAGTGAGAGCTCGCCGATCGAGACCTCTTGTGCTTTGAGTGCAGTGGTTTCATTCCAGGATTGAATCCGGACCGCCCGGTTATGTCCCCGCGGGAACGACTTCTCGTTCAGCAGGGATGTGGCGGCCGTATCCACCAGGAAGCGTTTGTCCACGTTGTCTGCCCTAAGAACTACTATTGGCAGGCGATCGCAATGCTGAAGAGGAATCTCGGTTCCGCTGGCCGGGGTTTGCGCTAGAGCGCGGTGCGCAGCGGGGAAGAACGTCAACCCCGCGAAGGCACAAGCGAGCAAACGCAAACAGATTCGCATCACTCCCTCGATTGCACCGATCCTGTGGCTTGCTCGATCCGCTGTAGAATCGCCCCGCGGATCAGGCCGAAGGCGCTGGGATCCCGGAACAGGCGCGAACTCCAGTTCGCTCCCATCGCCAGCGCTTGAATTTCGAATGCCAACTGGCGCGCGTCCACTTCGTTCTTGATTTCGCCGGCAATCTGCGCGTCGTGGATCGCTTGCTCCAGATTCCCCAGCCACTTCTTCATCAGCTCCACGATCCGATCGCGGACGCGGCCGGGCCGGTCGTCGAACTCCAGCGAAGCGGCGGAAAAGAAGCAGCCGCCGGGGAAGACTTTCCCCTCTCCATAGGAAAGCCAGTTCTCGCAAAGCGCTTGCAGGCGTTTCAGGCCGCGGAATTCATACGCTGGGCGGACCACTTTCTCGACGAAGATTTCACGGGCCGCTTCCACCACGGCGCATTGCAAATCCTCTTTGGAGCCGAAGTGGGCGAACAGGCCGCTCTTGCTGATGCGCAGCGCGGCAGCCAGCTTTCCGATGGTTAATCCTTCAAGCCCTTCGACCGAGGCCAGGTTGACCGCCTTTCGCAGGATTGCCTGGCGGGTCTTCAACCCGCGGGGGCGCCGCAACGGGGTTTTCAACGCCGGGCTGGTGCGGCTCTCGGGCCGATCGGAAGCTTTCGCGCGTGGTTGGTTGGCTTTCATCTTGCTGACAGACAATAGCACGATCGTTCGTTCTATTACAATAGATTTGCAAACTCCCCTCCCCCACCACCGGCGGGCGGACCGCGGAAAGCTATCGGAATGCGATAGTCACCCACAGATAAATGTGACTAACGCGGCGCCGCTTGTATATAATCCGGCCCATCATGCCAAACCAAGAAACGCTGTACCACTTCGCCGGCCGGGTGGCCACGATTACGCTCAACCGGCCTGATAAGCTGAACGCCTGGACAGCCATCATGGAACGCGAAGTGCGCGCAGCGATGGAAGAGGCGGAGAAGGATGAAAGCGTTCGCGTGATTGTGTTAACGGGCGCGGGGCGTGGATTTTGTGCCGGCGCGGATATGTCGCTCCTGAGCACGGTCGCAGAGAAGGGACTCGACGAAGCGCGGCGGGCCCAGGCGGTCGAACCTGTAAGTGGAAGCCGTGAGGGTCTGCGAGCCGATTTTCGGAAGAAATATTCGTATTTCCCCGCGGTTAGTAAACCCGTGATTGCGGGGATTAACGGCCCGGTAGTCGGTTTGGGCCTGGTGATCGCTTTATACTGCGATTTGCGCTTTGCAGCCGATGGGGCCCGTTTCGGAACAGCATTTGCTCAGCGGGGACTGATTGCAGAGTACGGTATGGCATGGATGCTGCCGCGCCTGGTGGGACACGCCAATGCGCTGGACCTGCTATTCACTGCAAGAATGATCGATGCTGCGGAAGCGCTGAGAATGGGATTGGTGAATCAGATCTTCCCACAAGAATCTTTTCTGGAACGCGTCGAGAAATATGCGATGGACCTGGCCGCAAACGTCAGTCCGCGTTCCCTGCGGGTGATCAAGCGGCAGGTATACGACGCGATGTTTCAGACGTTGGCGGAAGCGTTTGAAAGCTCCGAACAAGAGATGCTGGCGAGCCTGCAGTCTGACGACTTCAAGGAAGGCGTGGCGCACTTCATCGAAAAACGGGCTCCGGCTTTCACTGGCAGATAGGAACCTCGAGTGAACTTCGAATTCAGCGACAAAGTGAAAGAGCTGCAACGCCGGCTGCAAGCCTTTCTGGACGAGCACATTTATCCGAACGAGCGACGCTACCACGATGAGATCGAACGGAACCGATGGGTGCCCACCAGGACTATCGAAGAGCTCAAGCCGAAAGCACGCTCGGCCGGCTTGTGGAATCTATTTCTGCCCGAAAGCGAATACGGCGCGGGACTGACAAATCTGGAATACGCGCCGCTCTGCGAAATGATGGGGCGCAGCGAGATCGGACCGGAAGTTTTCAATTGTTCGGCGCCGGATACCGGGAATATGGAAGTACTCGCCCGCTATGGCACCCCGGAACAGAAGGAACAGTGGCTTAAGCCGTTACTTGCAGGTGAAATCCGCTCGTGTTTCGCGATGACGGAGCCAGCAGTGGCGTCTTCCGATGCGACAAACATCGAAGCGAGAATCGTTCGCGACGCGGGCAACTACGTTGTTAATGGCCGGAAGTGGTGGACGTCGGGAGCGGGTGACCCACGCTGCAAGATCGCGATTTTCATGGGCAAGACGGATCCTGCGGCCCCGCCTCATAAACAACAGTCCATGATTCTGGTGCCAATGGATCTGCCGGGAGTGAAAATCAACCGTATGCTGCGGGTGTTTGGGTACGACCACGCGCCACACGGCCATTGTGAAGTCACCTTTGAAAATGTCCGCGTTCCGTTGGCTAACATCTTGCTTGGCGAAGGGCGCGGGTTCGAGATCGCGCAAGGGCGGCTGGGGCCGGGGCGCATCCATCATTGCATGCGGTGCATCGGAGTGGCAGAGCGCGCCTTGGAAACGATGTGCAGTCGTGTCGAAGCGCGCGTGGCTTTCGGAAAGCCATTGGCGGAGCAAGGTTCGATTCGCGCGGACATTGCCGAATCTCGCATGGAGATCGAACAAGCGCGGCTGCTGACGCTCGAGGCCGCGTACATGATGGACACGGTGGGGAACAAAGCGGCGCGGGCGGAAATCGCGATGATCAAAGTGGTCGCGCCCAATGTCGCGCTGCGCGTGCTGGATCGCGCCATCCAAGCGCACGGCGGCGCGGGCGTATCGCAGGACACGTTCCTCGCAGCCGCGTGGGCGGGCGTGCGCACTCTGCGAATTGCCGACGGACCGGATGAAGTGCACGTGGAATCGATTGCGAAGTGGGAGCTGGCCAAGGGCAAGAAATCGGCGGGAGCGCAGGCTTCGCACTGATAATGAAAACCTGTGCGCAACACGGCGAAGTCAGCCGCCACCGGAGAAGTTGATGCCTCCACTGGTTGTCAGCAATCCGCAATCATTGAAAGAATGGGTCGGCCGGGAGATAGGGGTCACAGAATGGCTTCCCGTTACCCAGGAACGGATCGCGCTGTTTGCGGAAGCCACGGAAGACCGGCAATGGATCCATCTGAACCAGGTGCGGGCGAGCAAAGAATCGCCCTATGGCGCGACGATCGCTCACGGGTTTCTTACCCTCGCTTTGGCCAGCCATCTCATTGCCAAGGCGATTCAGATCCAAAACGGTGTACGGTTGGCTGTGAACTATGGGCTGAATCGCGTGCGCTTCCCCGCCGCGGTCCGCGTCGATTCCCGGATTCGGGCGCTTGTAGGGCTTCTCGCGTTCGAAGAACTGTCCGACTCTGTCGAAGCGACCTATGGTGTAACGATCGAATGCGAGCAGTCTGAGAAGCCAGCTTGCGTCGCAGAGTGGATCGTTCGGTACTACTCGTGAACCGCTTGAATTTGTGGCCGCTCATGTAAACACCAAATCTAAAGCCGGTGGGAAGCGCTAGATCCGATCGGTCTGCGCGGTGTGCAAGGAGGCGCGCAAGAGCATCTGGATTGTGGCTGGCATGGACCGAAAGCGCTCGTCTTTGGTCAGGCCCTGCTGATAGCGATAATAAATTTGCTGGACGATCACGGCAAGCTTGAAACGCGCAAACGCGAGATAAAAAGCGATCTGCGAAGGATCGGTTCCGGTTTTCCGCGCGTATTCGTGCACGATCTCGGCCCGCTTCAGGCTGCCGGGAACGCTTGTGGGCCCCCAGCGGTTTTCTTGCAGCTCCTCCGGATCCGCCGCATCCACCCAATAGGCCAAGGTAGTGCCGAGATCCGTCAAAGGGTCGCCTATGGTGCACATTTCCCAATCAAGAACACCCACAATCGCAGTTATGTCGTTCGAATCGAGCACCACATTGTCATATTTGTAGTCATTGTGGATTAGCGAAACTTTGCCCGTGGCAGGCATGTGCTGTTGCATCCAGGCGGCGATTTTCTCCACTTCCGGATAATCGTGCGTTTTAGAACCGTGGTAGCGTTCGGTCCACCCGTGGACCTGCCGTTCCAGATAACCTTCGGGCTTACCCAGGTTGGCGAGGCCCACAGCCGCGTAATCCACGCGGTGCAGACGAATGAGATTCTCAACAAAGGATTCGCTGAGCCGCCGCGCCTTTTCCGCGGGAAAATCCAGTCCCGAAGGCACATGCCTGCGAAGAATGATGCCGTGAATCGGATTCATCACATAGAAAGGTGCGCCGATGACGGAATCGTCGTCGCAATAATGGAGCACTTCGGGGGCCGGGGCATAAACAGAGTGGAGCTTGGAGAGCACACGAACTTCGCGGCTCATGTCATGAGCGGACTTGACCTTGCTTCCAAACGGCGGCCGCCGAAGGACGAGCTCCCTGGTCCCAAGCCATAGCGAGTACGTCAAGTTGGAATGGCCGCTGGGGAATTGGCTGGCCATGAGCGCGCCTCTATCATCCGGAAAATGTTCGCGCAAATAGGGTTCAAGCCTGACCAGGTCAAGCTCTTCACCGGGTCGAATCGCCGCAGGATGGTCGAGCAAGTCGCTCACTGGATTGCCTCCTTAGCGGTAAGTCAACATCGCGGGATCGTCAATATGCGCGTGACAGTTAAAACTGCTAAGCGTAAACCGCTCCCCGGAATAAATAAATTCGCTCCAGGAAGAGTTCCGCGACATCCAGCTCACATTCAATGTGCTCTCCGCGGAGAGTTGCAGAGCGCGCTGCATGGCAACTCCGATTGGTCCCCCGGAAGTAAAAATCGCGATCCGTTCACCGCGGTTGCCGCCGGAGAGACACTTAGTGAGGCCGGAATTCACTCGCGAGCAGAATTCCAGCCAACTCTCAACACCTGGCGGACAAATTTCTCCGCGCACCCATTTGCTGATGACGGCCTCGAACAACTTCGCAAACGTCGCCCGCCGCCCAGCTGAGCCGGAGGAGGACTGGAATGCGGCGTGGAGATCGCGAATGTTTTGGTTAATTTCAAGCAATCCGGGCAGGCTGCGTTCGAGAACCCATTCTGCCTGATATTCGTCAAACTCGTTCAGCACCACAGGGTCGGGAAAATGGATGCCGGCTTTCCGGCAGGTATCACTCACGAGCGTGAGTGTATCTTTCTGCCGGACGCAAGGACCGGTGAAGACGCGGTCAAAAACGACAGTGTGCCGCGACCAGTACTGTCCGAGGAGACGGGCCTGCGCCTCCCCGAGATTGGACAGTTCATCATAATTCGACTCCAGGAACGAAGCCTGCGCATGACGGACGAGAAAGACAATCCCCATTTCCGACCGGTCTCCTCCGTCAAATGTTGTACCGCATGATGCATTGCGATAGATGCGATTCGTGTGAGCCCAGACTGAGTTTCTGAATTGATCCGTAGATCCCGAGGAGCTAGGCTGTGGCGCCCTGTTCCCGGCCAATCTCAGCAAAGGTCCTGCCCTGCTCGGCAAGCTGCTTCAGCAGCGGCGCGGGCTGCCAGATTTCACCATGTTGACGGTGGAATTCGCAGATGCGGTCGTAGACCCGTTTCAGGCCCACAGTGTCGGCATGCCACATTGGGCCGCCACGATGGGCCGGGAAGCCGTAACCGTTGATATAAATAATGTCGATGTCGGAAGCGCGCAACGCGAAGCCTTCTTCCAGAATGCGGGCACCTTCGTTCACCAGAGCGTAGAGGCAGCGATCCGTGATCTCGGCGGCGGAGATTTGACGTTGAACGACACCCGCTTCTTCGACCCACTTGCGAACGAATTCGCCAACGGCCGGATCCGAAGCGGCGCGTCGCTGGTCGTCGTACTTGTACCAGCCCGCGCCGGTTTTCTGGCCATAGCGGCCGAGTTCACACAGGCGGTCTTCGACGAACGGCTGGCGAATCCCAGGGACTTCCAAGTGGCGATATTCCTTGCGAATGCGCCACCCCACATCGAGTCCGGCGAGGTCGCCAGTGGCGAGAGGTCCCATCGCCATGCCGAAATCGGCAAGCGCCTGGTCCACAGCTTCGGCGCCCGCGCCTTCTTCGACGAGGAACTGCGCTTCACGGCGATACGGGCCGAACATGCGATTGCCGACAAAACCGCGGCAGTTACCGACCAGCACGCCGACTTTGCCAAGTGTTTTAGCAAGCTGCAAGCACGTGACAACGACTTCTTTGGAAGAGGATTTGCCGCGGACGATTTCCAGCAGCCGCATCACATTGGCGGGGCTGAAGAAATGGGTGCCGATGACAGATTCGGGCCTTGAAGTTGTGGAAGCGATCTCATCGATGCTCAGTGTAGAAGTGTTACTAGCAAGTATGGCGCCTGGTCTGCACACGCGATCTAAATCCTTGAACACTTCCTTCTTGAGTGCCATGCCTTCAAAAACAGCTTCGATCACCAGGTCCACGTTGGGGAAATCGCCGTAGGTAAGCGTGGGAGTGATGCGCTTCAGGCGTTCTTCGGCGATCTGCTGCGAGAAGCGCCCGCGCTTCACGGAATTCGCGTAATTCGACTGGATGGTGGCCAGCCCGCGATCGAGGGCGGCTTGGTCCGCCTCTTTCAGAAGCACGGGAATGCCAGCATTGGCGAAAACCATGGCGATCCCGCCGCCCATGGTGCCAGCGCCAACGACAGCGGCGGAACGAACGGAAATGGTCTTGGTCTCCTTGGGGATGTCGGGAATCTTGGCGACCTCGCGTTCGCTGAAGAAAACGTGGATTAGCGACTTGGACTGGTCGGAGAAGAGGCATTCAATGAAGAGTTTCTGCTCAGCCTTGCAGCCTTCTTCGAACGGCATGTTCGTGGCGGCTTCGACGGCATCAATGGCCCTGGCCGGGGCAAGCAGGCCACGTTGTTTTTTGGCAGCCGTTTCACGCGCGACGGAAAAGATCAGCGCGTTTTCCGTGGCGCTCCCCAGCCTTTCAATTCGTTCGCGTGTTTTCGGGGCCGGCTTGCCGGCTACCTCGCGGGCAAACGCAACTGCACCGGCGAGAAGATCGCCGTTGATGATGCGGTCGACGATGCCAAACCTGAGCGCCTCTTCGGCATTGACCGGGTTGCCGCTCACGCACATTTCGACTGCTTTCGCTACGCCGGCGAGCCTCGGAAGTCGTTGTGTCCCCGCCGCGCCGGGTATCAGCCCGAGCTTTACTTCCGGTTGGCCGAACTGGGCAGAGGCAACAGCAACGCGATAGTGCCCGGCCATTGCCAGTTCCATCCCGCCGCCAAAAGCAGTTCCATGAACGGCGACGATCACCGGTTTGGCACTGTCTTCGATTTTCATGAGCAACGGAAGCAATCCCGCCCCGCGCGACTTGCCCGATGTCATCTTGCCGAATTCCTTGATGTCCGCGCCCGCCACGAAGGTGCGGCCACCGCCGATGAGGACTGTGGCTTTGACGCTGTCGTCCTGGGCGATCTTGTCCAGGGCTTCTGAAATGCCCTCCGGGACGCCGGGACTCAGGGCGTTGACCGGAGGATTGTTGATGGTGATGAGGGCGATGCCGTTGTCGCTTGTGAGTTGCACGAGATCGGTCATGGATGGACTCTCTTGTTCAGTGATTGTACTTTACGCGCTTTTCGCGGAGACGCTGCCGGAATCGATCACCATCGAGGCGATGCGCTCGCGATGGAACGTGGCGTCGCCGAATGCCGTTTCCGACGCCTTCGCCCGGCGGTAGTAGAGATGAAGATCGTTTTCCCAAGTGAAGCCCATGCCGCCGTGAATCTGGATGCCGCGATTTCCGACGGTCCGCGCGGCATCGCTGCAATACATCTTGGCAATGGAAACGGCGGTCGCAGCGTCCGGCGCGTTTTCTTCGAGCGCCCAGCCGGCGTAATACACCGCGGAACGCGAGCTCTCGGTTTCCAGATACATGTCCGCACACTGATGCTGGACGGCTTGAAACATTCCGATGGGCTTGCCGAACTGTTTTCGAGTCTTGGCATACTCGACCGTCACATCGAGAGTCCGTTGCATGCCACCCACCAATTCGGCGGCGAGAGCGGCGGTAGAGATGTCCAGAGCTCGCGCGAGATCCAGGTTGGGGCCGATTTCTTCCACCGGAGTATTGTTGAATCTGACGACGTACAGCTTGCGGGTAAGGTCCATTCCTGACATGGGAGATATTGTGAGGCCGCGAGCCTCGGCGTTCACCAGGAAGATACCGTTGCGCGCAATGACGATAAGGAAATCGGCGACGGCGGCGTCCGGGACAAAAAGTTTTTCACCGTTGAGCTTTCCGTTGCTGGCACCGAGTTGAATATCCTGCAGGTTCCAGCTTGCACCCGCTTCCAGGATTGCAACGGTTGAGCGAACTTCTCCTTTGCAGATGGGCTCGAGATATTGTTTCTTGTGTGCGGGCGTGCCCACGGCATCCAGAACAGATCCGGCCAGAACAACCGTCGAGAAAAACGGACCGGGCAAGAGTGCGCGTCCCGCCTCTTCCAAGAGCAGCATGAGCTCCACTTTACCCAGGCTCACTCCGCCATAAGCTTCCGGATAAATGATGCCGGTATAGCCCTGGTCGGCGAGCTTCGACCAAAGCACGGCGTCATACGCGGTATCGGTTGCCATCAGGCGCCGCATTTCCGCGCTGGGGCACTCCCCGGCGAAGAATTGGCGCGCGCTGTTTTTCAGGAATTCCTGGCTTTCAGTCAAACCGAATTGCATGGCGTATCCTTTAATAGCTTCTGGGCAGGCCCAGAACGAAATGCCCAATGATGTTTCGTTGCACCTCGGAAGTGCCGGCTTCTATGGTATTTCCGCGGGTTCGCAGGTACGCATACGACCAGATCCCGTTGTCGATCGCATGCGGGTCGCCCCCAAGCAGTTGGCCGTAGGAACCAAGCAACTCCTGCGCGATTTGCTGCAGTCGCTGGTTGAGCTCGCTCCAGAAAATTTTCTGGAGCGATCCCTCGGGGCCCGGCACACCCGTGGCGGTGATGCGGCTGAATGCCCGCATCTGGTTGAAGCGCATGATCTCAATTTCCGCGCTCAATTGGGCCAACTTCTGGCGGATCAGGGGATCTTCGGCGGCGGGCCGCCCGTTGCGCTGGACGGTGCGCGCGAGTTCGATGAGACGCGTGATGAAACGCTTGAAAATCAGGTGCAGGCGCGCCCCGTACGAACCACGCTCGTACATCAGCGTACTCATCGCCACATTCCATCCATCGTTCACCTTGCCCAGGGTATTTTCTGCCGGGACGCGCACGTCGCGGAAGAACAGCTCGCTGAATTCAGACTCGCCGGTCATTTGGCGCAGGGGACGAACTTCAACGCCGGGCGATTTCATGTCCACGAGGAGAACGGTCAGTCCTTTGTGCTTGGCGACGCCGGGGTCGGTGCGGACGACCAGTTCGCACCAGTCGCCAAATGAACCGTAGCTGGTCCACACTTTCTGGCCGTTCACGATGTAGTGATCGCCGTCCAGCCGCGCTTCCGTCTGCAAACCGGCGAGATCGGAACCCGCATTCGGTTCCGAAAAGCCCTGGCACCAGATCTCTTCGGCGCTAAGAATTTTCCGGATGTAGCGTTCCTTTTGCGCGTCCGTTCCACAGGCGATGATGGTGGGTCCAATCAGGCCCAGACCCAGCGCGTTGACCATGGGCGGCGCATCCACGCGCGCCATCTCTTCCCAAAACAGGGCTTGCTGCATCAACGTGGCGCTGCGGCCACCATATTCCTTGGGCCAGGAAACCGCAGCCCAGCGGCCCTCATGGAGCTTCCGTTGCCAGGCGCGGAGATATGAAAACGATTCATCGAGGGGCTTTTCGCGCCACTCGTTCCAGTCCTGTGGGGCATTCGCCGCGAGCCACCCGTGGAGTTCATCGCGGAATGCCGACTCCTCGGCGGTCAAATTCAAGTCCATGGAAAACGCTCCTTCGCAGTATCCGTTCCGGGCTGCATTCCGCAGATTCTCTTTTCCAGGCCGGGCAATTCTCGGCGCAGAAAACCGGCTCAGGTGCCGCTCTTTCGTGCAACAAAGTCCGGGCGAATCGTATCCGCGCCGTGCCAGTATTTTTTCCGCAGATCTTTTTTCAGAATCTTTCCGGTTGCGGTTTTAGGCAAACCGGTAACGAACTCGAATGAGCGCGGGCACTTGTAATGGGCCAGGCGCGAACGGCAGAACTTGATGAGTTCAGCCTCCGAGGCACAGGCATTTGGCTTTAAGACCACCAGGGCTTTGGGAACCTCTCCCCATTTCTCATCGGGAACCGGAATCACCCCGGCTTCGAGGACCGCGGGGTGAGCAAGGATGGCCTTCTCAAGTTCGAGAGAGGAGATGTTCTCGCCCCCGCTGACGATGATGTCTTTCTTGCGATCGACAACCAGCAGGTAGCCGTCTTCGCTGACCGTGGCCATGTCTCCCGTATGGAACCAACCGCCGCGCAAGGCTTCGGCGGAAGCGGCTGGCTGCCGCCAGTATCCCTCCATCACGCCATCGCTTCGCGCAACGATTTCGCCGATACTCAGCCCGTCGCGGGGCACGTCATTGTCGTTCGCGTCCACCACGCGCAACTCCACGCCGGGAATCGCATATCCCGTCATCGCTTGCCCCACAAAGCGCCGCTCGCCTTGCCATCCCAGCTCTGGCTTTATCGGAGAAAGCGAAAGCGCCGGTGAAGTTTCCGTCAATCCGTAGCCTGAATAGCACTCGCAACCGAGTTTTTCTTCGACCTCCCGAATGAGAGTTGGAGAAGACGCGGCGCCGCCGATTACAATCCGCCGCAGGCTGCTCAGGTTGTATTTGGGGCGCTCCGGGCAATTCACGAGAGCCGTGGCCATGATGGGAACAAGGCTGCAGGAATGAACGCCTTCCTTCTCAATGAGACGAAAGACTTCCGTGGTTTCGAAGCGGTGAATCATCACATGCTTCCCGCCAAGCAAGGTGAGGAAGTGCGCGACACCCCAGCCATTCGCGTGAAACAGAGGAATGGTGTGGAGTTCGACGGCTCCGCTCTCGATGTGGAATCCCAGGCACACGTGCACCGCGTGGAGATAGATATTCCTGTGTGTAAGCATCACGCCCTTGGGATTGGCGCTGGTCCCGCTGGTGTAGAAAAGCTCGGCCAGGGCGTTTTCATCAATAGCGGCAATGTCAGCACGATAGGGCGCGGCCACGTCAAGCAGCTCTTCGTAGCTTTGCGGAGAGAGCCAGGGCGCTTCCGGGGCGCCTTCGAGTTGGCAGATCATTTTTACCGAAGGAATATCCTTGTGAAAAGAATCGACCAAGCCGAGAAACTGCTTTTCAACGAAAAGAATTGTTGCCCCTGCGTCGTTCAATATGTACGCAAGTTCGCTGGGGGCAAGCCGGATGTTTAGCGGCAGCAGAACGCCGCCGGCTTCCAGTACTCCGTAATAGGCTTCGAGCAAGCGGTGGCAATTCGCGCTGAGGAAAGCCACGCGGTCGCCGGGATGGATGCCAGCCTGCCGCAGCGCTCCCGCCAGACGACGTGTGCGATCTGCGAATTCCGCATAGGTAAATCTCTCCTGATTGCAAACCACCGCGGTTCTGCGCGGGTATTGCTGCTCCGCATAGCGAAGGAAGCGCAAAGGGGTAAGGGGAATGTTCATGGCGTGCCTCGCCCGGATCAGGCGGATTGACCTCCGTCAACCACAAGAATATTTCCGGTCACAAAATTCGACGCATCGGAAGCCAGAAAAACAGCGGCTCCTTTCAGATCATCCGGCCCGCCAAAGCGGCCCGCCGGTATGCCTGCCAACAGCATTTCCTTATTTCGCTCGATGACTTTTCCCGACATATCGGTCGGAAACCAGCCAGGCGCAATCGCATTTACCTGAATGTTGTGCATGCCCCACTTGCACGCCAAGTCTTTCGTGAAAATGATCACTCCCCCTTTGCTCGCGCTGTAGCCGATGGCGGAGAAACTTGGCGGTGAACCGCGCAACCCGGCAACGGAAGCGATGTTGATGATTTTTCCGCGGCGCTGCGCAATCATGACCTTACCCACGGCTTGCGAGAAAAGAAACGTTCCGGTCAAGTTGGTTTCGATGACCTTGCTCCACTGCTCGAGTGTCATCACCTCCACTGGCGCGCCCCAGGAAGTGCCCGCATTGTTGACCAGGATGTCGATGCGCCCAAATTGCTTGACCGTGGCGTCCGCCACCGCTTGAATGCTGGCGGGATCCTTGACATCGCAACCGAGTGCAAGAACCTCGACGCCGAGCTTTTGCAGTTCCGCGGCCGCCTGCAGGCAGCGCTCCTTCTTACGGGCGCAGAGAACCAGCTTCGCTCCCATTTCCGCGAAGCCTTCGGCCATTTGCCGGCCAAGCCCAACCGATCCCCCGGTAACGATGGCTACGCGTCCTGAAAGGTCAAAGAGTTTTTTAACGTTCACCGAAGAATCCTCGACGCACGTGCCGCCTGGTTTTTCAATCCTTGTCGTGATCCTTGTCTTCTGCATCAAACGGCCGCAGATACTGGCTGGGATGAAATTCTACGAATGCCGGAGCCACGGGAACAATCATGCCTGCGGAATTGGCGAAAATATTGAAGCTGGAGCCGAGGGCTTCCGCTTCATTGTTCAGATCGGTCACATCCAGGGGGCCCCATTGACCGGTATCCAGCCGGTTTAAAAGGGCTTTCATCGCGGCAATCGTTTCCGCCGGTGTGAAAGCGCAATGCCCGGCGCGCGAAATAAACCTGCGGCGCAGGAATCGTTCGTTGCCTTCTTCGCCCACAATGTCCCGGTACGCGCTTTCATTCTCGACGACCACCAAACCGTCGCCAGTGGTGTGCAGGGTCAGAACCGGGATGTGAATTTCGCCGTTGTAGGTGATGTTTTCCTTCAGGTAGTTCGCGGCCTGTGGATCGGCGCCGATGCGCTCGGTTTCGTTCAACATTTTGAGATCAGCATCGAGATCCAGCCCTGCCTGCGCATAAAGTGCACGGACTTCGGCGGCATCCGCGGAATGTTCGAACTGGCGGCGGTAATCCACGCCCGTATTCCAGGAAGGGTTGCCCTGGGCGCGGAACTCGAGTTCGGCGCGAAACGCAAACGCGAATGGAAAGTCCACCATGGAAGCCCAGAGGAATTGGTTGATTTGCTGATCGGCGAAATCCGCAGGGCTTGGTTCCGGCGAAAGAGGGGTAAACCAACCTGGCGTATCGCCGAGCGCAGCAACAAGGGATAGGCGCGCTCTGCCTTGCGCTGTACCCGCGGCAGCTGCCAGCAGTCCCTCCGCGAGTTTCAGGTTGCCAACGGGATCGGTGATGTTTGCAACCTGCAGGCCGGGTGCCCCGAGCAAGGTCTTGAACGCGAAAGCCGAATCGAGCGCCGTATTCCATGTAGCAATCCCCCCGGAGAGAACGCCACACATCGGGAGCGCGGCGTCAAAGCGATCCGGATAGAGCTGAATCAAGCCCGCGGTGATCATGCCGCCGAGGGAATGTCCCCAGGCGATCGTGCGTTTTGGCGTTCCCACCGTTTGCGAGAAAATGTCAAGCACAGCTATCTGATCGGGCAGCGCCTGTTGGATAGCCCAGCCGGTGGTCGCATAAGAAGAGCCTGCGAGAGCGAATCCGCTTGAGAGCATGAAAAAGCGCGTGGCGGGATCGGTGATAGCGAAATCCTGAGCGGGGTTTGGACTACCGGGAACCACGTACCCGTGACTGTAGAGGAAAAGCGTCCCGTTCCAGTTTGCCGGCACCTCAATCAGAAAAGTTGCGCCGTCCGGTAGCGTCCCTGCGTGGGTGACAACACCCGGTTGTGCCCAGGTTGCGCCCGCAGCCGCGAAAATAAGAATTGTCGCCGATGCAATATTGAAAATTCCCCGCTTTATTTGCCGCCACATAGTCAGATTCCCTCCGCTGTAAAATTCGAAAGCTTGCCAGCACCGACCGCGCGGAAGGACTGTGCTTTCGTCGTGTTCATCGGACACCGCTTTGTCTCAAGCACTCCGGCGACTGCTACTATGCGGCGGGATGCCAGAGGCTAGAACGTGAAGCGCGCCCCGAGTTGGATTTGACGCTTGGGGAACGCGGCCGTGAAACCAAGCGGCGTACTCGGTGAAACCACCGTTCCATCGCTGAGGACCGTGCCTGGAGTTATCCCGCGCACTTTGAACGGCGGGGCAAACGCGGCGCCCACAATATTGTTTACGCTGGCATAGTTCGTGTGGTTCGCGAGGTTAAAAGCTTCCGCGGTGAATTGAAGGGAAGCTTTCTCGCCCACCTTGAAAGCGCGGCTAAGGCGCATGTCGAAGTCGTAATAGCTTGGCCCAAGGCCACTGTTTCGCGCCGCACCTGGCGGACGGTCGTTGGTGAAATGACCGTCACCGTTGATGTCGGCGCCGGCGAGAAGATTAAAGGGATGGCCGCTGTTGTAATTAAAGACGGGAGAAAGCTGGAAACCGCCCAGGATGCGTGAATTTTCCCACGGGCTTTCGAACACTCCGGCGATGACCACTTTGTGCCGCTGGTCAAAATCGGACACCGACCGGTCGCACCTGAGACATGTCGCGTTAAACGGCGAATAGTCACTGTTGAAGTCTGTGGATTCGTCAATCGCTTTGCTGTAGGTATAGTTCGCCATCAGCAGGAAATGGTTCGAAAAGCGCTTTTTGAGCTCAAAAATGCCGCCCTGATAGAGCGCGGTCGCCAGGGAACTGTACACATTGTTCTGCAGAATCGTATGGGTGGGATCTGCAAAGCACAGGGCGGGAGTGGCCGCGCAAGCGGGCGCTCCCCAGTCTTGGAAAGCGAGACCATTCGTCGGGAGGCCGTTTGCCCCAACCCCTGGTTGACCACAGGCCGCCGGCCCCGCGGTGGGGCAGACTGGCGCCCCGGGCAACAGGTTTGTGTCGATCGCCACGGGTAGATGAGTCGTATGAACGTAAATGTAGTTAGCGGACACCGAGAAGCCTGCCCCTATTTCCCGCTCGATGCCCAGCGAGACCTGCTGCGACATCGGACTCTTATAATTATTTTGGCCCGCGAAGAGCACGGTTCCCGGCGGTAGGGGGCCCGTATTGGCAACGGTCAGGCCAAACTGCGTCAAGTCGGCGGGTGTAAGGCAGGCGAACTGACCGGCGGGCGGCGTGCCGCAACCAATAATGCTGTTCTGCAGGGGATTTGCCGGATTGAACCCCTCCGCATAGAGCGTCTGGAAAATCTCCGCTGAACTGGTGAAGGGGTGCGCCGAATTGCCTGTAGGCGCTCCGAGAATGGTAACGAGGGTATTGGCGATGGTGCGCGTGCCATTGACATTGCCCAGCACCTGCACGACGCCGGGGATCTGCGCATAAATCGGGGAATAAAAAATGCCATAGCCGGCGCGAATCACCGTCTTATGGTCGTTGAGTGGATCCCAGGAGAACGATACGCGGGGGCCGAAATTTTTCTTGGGCGTATGCAATGGCCCGTACTGTGAATCCAACTCGTATCGCAAGCCATAGTTCAGCGTGAAGTTGGACCGCACCTGCCAGGTATCTTGCGCATATAGCGCCGTGAAGGGACGGGTTTGCACGTACTTCGGGTTGCCGAAACCTTGTTCATAAAAGGCGGGCAACCCCAGGCTCCAGGACTGCAGCGTGCTTATGCTCGATTCCGGCGCAGAGACACCGCAAGCCGCAGGCGCCTCCAAACACAGGCTGACCAAAGCGCCGGGAAGTTCCAGAAATTCGAATCGACCGGGAAAGAACGTCTGTGACGTGGTGTTGTTGCCGCGAACTATCTCATCGAATCCGAATTTAATCGTATGGTGCCCGCGAAGAATGCTCAGGTTGTCGGCAAATTCATAGCGCCGCCCGGTCGTGCGGCTCGGCAGAAAAATACCCCGGCCAAAGAAACCGAAGCCCTCCACATCCAGCCCCGGCCCACCGGGGTCATTGGTGTCCACATTGAATTGATAAATGTTCCATTGGATGCGGGCTTCGTTTGCCATCGAGGCGTTGAATTGATGGAACCACGAACCCTGCAAAGTGCTATCCCAGGCAAGTTCCGAGGTGCCGCGGGAAAACGCGGTCAATGCCTGGAGGTCCGGGTCCTTTTCCGTGAGGTGCGCGAAACTGTAGCGCAGGAAACCCTGATCGTTGTCGCTGAACCGATGATCCAGGCGTGCGGAGAAATCGTTGGAGCGGATCGGGAACGGAAACAGCCCGCCATTGGTCTCGAACTGATTCACAACGTAGGGATCCAGAATGGATTTTATCGGAGGAATGAACGGATTGGGGCCGGCCGCGGGGTTTACGGTAAGAAGACTGCTTAGCGCGAACGCGCAAGTTGGCGCGGGCAGAATTAAGGGATTCGATAGTGGATTCGCCGGATTCGTCGTCAGGCAAGGCACCATATTGGTAGCCGGTTGCGCCGCCAGATTGCCGATAATCGTCTGCTGGGTGATGGTGGGAGAAAAAATATTGCTGTTCGTCAGCAATGGGACAGAGTCCTGTGCATCCGAACGCAGCCCTTCGTAAGCCAGGTACAAAAATGTTTTGTCTTTTCGGAGGGGGAATCCCACATTACCCCCAAATTGCTGGCGATTCAGGGAATCCTTGATCGGGGTCCCCTGCGACGTCAGGGAAAATGTCTGGCCCGGCACCAGTGCTTGCGTGAAAGCAAAGGGGTCGCGGGCATCCATGGCATCGTTCCGGAAAAAGCCGAAGAGACTCCCGTGCAAATCGTTGGTGCCGGACTTGGAAACGATATTGATTGTCGCGCCGCTCGCCCCGCCCAACTCAGCCCCATAATTGCTGCGGTTTATCTGGAACTCTTGCACGGCGTCCTGGCTCAGGTTCAGGCGAACGCCGCCGGCGTCGTCGTTGGCTTCCCCTCCGTCAACTGTTACGCTGTTCCCCCTGCCGTTGCTGCCATAGAACGAGAGTCCGCTCTGCGGCGTCTGTTTGACGCGAAAGTCGGCATTGTCGGCAATCGTGTTTGAATTGCTCACACCTGGAGCCAACAAAGTAAACGTGAGATAGTCGCGACGCCCAATGGGCAGGTCGGCGATATATTGCTGGACCAGGGTGTCCGCTTGGCTTCCCCTGGCCGTTTCTACCGCTGGCACCTCACTCGTCACTTCGATTTGCGCCGTGCCCGTCGCTACCCGCAGCTGAAAATCCAGAATGAGCGTCTGCCCAACGTTGACCACAACATTCCTGTGAGTTTCCGTCTGAAAGCCGGCGAGTCGCACGGTCACGCTGTAGGTTGACGGGGGGAGCCCCGTCAACCGAAACTCGCCGTCGCTTCCGGTGATAGCCGTCCGCCGTACTCCTTTCTCGACATCTTCTATCTCCACAGTGGCCTTCGGAACCGTACCACCGGTGGCATCAGTCACCATTCCTCTGACCTCACCCGAAGTGCCAGTACCTTGAGCAAACACCAGAGTATTCGCCGGATACAACCACATGCATAGCGCGAAAGCGCCGGCTAGCAATGTTGACCTCATAGATCCTCCTGGCAAATCGAGCACATCACGGAGTCTTCTCTACATTGGAGCAATTTAAGCTTTGTCCCATACAACCTCATCGCGGCGATGGCCATAACGGCGCAACCGAACCCGCTGCCGGATTTTTCCGGGCTCGTCAATTCACATTCAGACGCGGCAAGAGACCGTACGTCACCCCTTAAGGACTCGATACCCCTCGACCGATATATTCAAAATTATGATAGTGCGTATCACATAATATTTACTAACGTCAAGACGATTCAGCAATTCGGCCCCCCGAACGGGAGGGAGCCTGCCGCCAGCGAACAACGTCGCTGAATTGGGGGTGGATTGTGCGGGGTGCACACGGCGCCGCACTTGCTTCTTGGCGGGCGTCGGGTTCGAGGATTGTTTAGTGGGGAACCAACACCATCCGGCCATGGACTTGCCCGTGTCTCAGTTGCTCATGAACTTCATTCACTTGCGCCAGGGGACGCGTCTGAACCTCGCAGCGAACCTTTCCTGCTGCCGCCATCGTCAACAGTTCGCGCATATCCTGCCGCGTGCCAACTGAGGAAGCCTTGATACGTATCTCGGATGCGGCCATCAGAATTGGCGGGAAACATAAGGATTCCGAGGGTAAGCCGACGACGAGGAGAGTCCCGCCGGGTCTTACGGAGGGAAATGCCGAGTCGTAAGCTGCTTTTGCGGCGGAAGTCACCAGCGCGGCATGGACGCCGCCCGTGCGCCGCAACTCCTTGACGACATTTACTTTTGTTGTGTTCAGGGTGACCGAAGCGCCCAAGCCCCTGGCCTGCGCGAGTTTTCGATCGGACACATCAATGGCACTGACGGCGGCCCCCAGTCCCAGCCCGATCTGTACGGCCAAGTGGCCCAAGCCACCGACGCCGAAGACGGCCAACCTTTGGCCGGGCTGGATTTTGGCGTGATTCAAAGCGCGATAGACCGTGACGCCGGCACAGAAGAGCGGCGCAGCGTCAATCGAGGAAAGTCCCTCCTGAATCTTCAGGGCATGACTCGCGGGAGCCTTCACGAATTCAGCGTAGCCGCCATCCACGGTTACACCGGTGATCTGTTGTTTAGTACAGAGGTTTTCATTCCCCTCGCGGCAGAACTCACACTCCCCACAGGTCCAGTAAACCCAGGGAACGCCAACGCGGTCTCCGAGTTCCAAGTGATTAACGGATGCGCCTTTTTCTACGACGCGACCTGCGATTTCATGCCCGAGGATCAATGGTTTTTTGGTGATGGGGATGAGCTGCGGCCAATCGCCGTCGGCCACGTGCAGATCAGAGTGGCAGACGCCGCAAGCTTCGACTTCGATCAGCACTTCATGCGCGTCTGGCTTCGGTCGCGCGACGTCTTCGATGGTCAGGGGCTGTTTGAACTCGTGCAGGATGGCTGCCTTCATCGCGTCCACCTCGAAAAAGCCGGGATACGTAACTCAGTTTCGATCGCCAGGATTGTGGAGTTCAGGTTCTCTCAACCAAATCAGCCTGCGCGCTAGGGTTTTGCTCCGCGCAAGAAGAATTCAACCGCATTTCTTACCCGTTCGGTGAGTTTGTGGGGTCCGGTCAGATCCACGGCCCACTGACGCACGACGGTATTGAAAAGCCCTTCCATGAATTCGGCAAGGTGCACAACCGGGAAATCACAGCTGATCTCCCCGTTCTTTTGCCCTTCCGCGATGATCTCACGCAGCAAGCTGACGGTTGCGGCTTCCGCGCCTCGCAATTCCGGCGAGCGAACCGGGTCCATCGCGCCGGCAAGAATTACAGCTTGCCAGAGGGGCCGCCCCACTTCGGTCACATTCCCCAGAGTTTCGTAAAATCGGCGCAAGCGTTGCTCCGTGGTGGCCTTGACGGATAGCTCGGCCTTCAGGCTTTCGGCCTGGCGGGCAAACGCACGGCGGCCCACTTCGCGCAATACCGCATCTTTGCTGGGGAAATAACGGAAGAATGTAGGCTGGCTGATTTCCAGGGTATGAACGATGTCGTCTATGCGCGTGTTTTCATAACCGCGCTGGCGAAAAAGATGCAAGGCGGTTTCGACGATTTGCTGGCGAAGACGCGCTTTCTTCCGTTCACGAAGTCCGAATTTTGCTTCCTTCCCGGGCGTGGCATCCTCGCGTCGTTTTTTTGCGACTCCATTGTCGTCAGCGCTCACAGGTGCTGTCGACCGTCTCGCGGCGACCTTTCCACGGCGCATACGACGATTCCTCCCCAATGATGCGCCATCGGTGGCGCGCGGCTTACATTGCGATAGTTACGCTAACATTATAGTGACTAACGCCAGGTTGCAAGCCTCAGTTCGATGTTGTCTTGGAGGCTGCAAAATAATGATCACCATCGATTCGAAAATGATTCGACCGTTCGCCCGCCACGCCTCGCACCGCGAGACCCCTTCCGGCGCGCTTGTTGGTGGTATAGACCTCCCTCCGCAGCCGATGGTAAGCTTTCGGTCCACTCGTTCGCCTGCTGGGCGAGCGACGTTTTCCGGAAAGCGAATTTTCCTACGTCCTGCCTGGATGGCATGCGATGACCCCTGACCCGAAGAGCACACCCAACCGGACGGACGGCTTGCATGCCCTCGCGCAGCCGGTGTCTGCTGCGCTCACGCGAGCGGCAATTTTCCTGGTCGTCACGCTAAAACCGGGCTCCGAAAGCCCGAAGACCTTGCGCTCATTCTGCGGAGACCTGGGTTCGCTGATTCGGGCCGTGGAAGCTCGCGATTTCGAAGCCGCTCTTTCCTGCATCATGGGGTTTGGGTCGGAGGCGTGGGATCGGCTGTTTGGACCATCGCGGCCGGCGATGCTGCACCCGTTCCGGGAGATTCGTGCTGGAGAGCGCCACGCGGTTTCCACGCCAGGCGACTTGCTGTTTCACATTCGCGCAAAGCGCATGGATCTGTGCTTCGAGTTGGCTACGCAAATCATGGCACGCATCGGAAATGCGGTCGCGCCGGCTGATGAAGTCCACGGTTTTCGTTTTTTCGACGATCGCGATCTCATCGGTTTCGTCGACGGGACCGAGAATCCGAGGGGCGGCGCCGCGATCGATGCCGTGCTCGTCGGCGAGGAAGACGCCGCGTTCGCCGGAGGCAGCTACGTCATCGTGCAGAAATATCTGCACGATCTGGCGGGATGGGAAGCGCTGTCCACGGAGGCGCAGGAACGAATCATCGGCCGCAAGAAGCTTTCGGACATCGAACTGGACGATTCCGTCAAGCCGACCTCAGCACATAACGCGCTGACAACAATTGTCGAGGACGGGAAAGAGATCAAAATCGTGCGCGACAACATGCCCTTCGGCCGGCCCACCCAAGGTGAATTCGGAACGTATTTCATCGGCTACAGCCGCTCTCCAGGCACCATCGAACTTATGCTCCAAAACATGTTCGTCGGGCGCCCACCCGGCAACTACGACCGGCTACTCGACTTCAGCCGCGCCGTCACCGGAAACCTGTTCTTCGTGCCCTCTGTGACATTTCTCGAGAGCGTGAGCGAAGACCAGCCTGCGGATTCCGCTCTGCCTTCCGTGTCGCCTGCGGGCGAATCCTCTCCATCCATTCCCTCACGACGCGAGGGTTCGCTCGGTATCGGCTCCCTCAAAGGAGATATCTCAAATGAATAATCTGCATCGCGAGTTAGCCCCCATTACCGATGCCGCGTGGGCCCAGATCGAAGAGGAAACCTCACGCACACTGAAGCGTTATCTCGCGGGGCGCCGCGTAGTCGACGTGCACGGGCCGGCCGGCGCAACTCTCTCAGCCGTCGGCACTGGCCACCTGCGGTCGATCGCTGCTCCTAAAGACGGCATCCTCGCCAGGCAACGCGAGGTGAAGTCGCTGGTGGAGCTGCGCGTCCTGTTCGAGTTGAACCGCCAGGCGATCGACGACGTCGAGCGTGGCGCGAACGATTCGGACTGGCAACCGGCGAAAGATGCGGCTCGCCAGATCGCTTTTGCCGAGGACGCTGCCATCTTCGAGGGCTATGCCGCCGCCGGCATTGGCGGAATCCGCCAGGGGACCAGCAATCCGAAAATGACGCTGCCTGTCGATGTGCGCGAATACCCGGAATCCATTGCGCAAGCCTTAAGCAGGTTGCGGCTCGTCGGAGTCAACGGCCCGTACGCGGTGTTGCTTGGCGCCGACGCCTACACAGCGCTCGCCGAGACCAGCGACCATGGATACCCCGTCCTCGAGCACGTCAAGCGCCTTGTCAACGACCAAATCATCTGGGCGCCAGCTATTGCGGGAGCGTTCGTGCTGACTACCCGCGGCGGCGATTTCGATCTTCACATCGGCCAAGACGTCTCGATCGGCTATCTCAACCACACCGATACCTCTGTTCGTCTGTATCTGCAGGAGACCTTCACTTTCCTCCTGCTCACCGGCGAGTCCGCCGTGGCTCTGGCTCCTCCCGCGAAGACCAGGAAGACTTGACGCTTCGGCGTCCAGCGCCCGCCGCGCTTCCCAAGCAAGTCATGGTGATCCGCCAATCGGCAGACAGCGGGCGGGGATTGCCTGTCCTTTTAGTAGGGAATTTTCTTTTCCTGCTGCTTCCACAAGGAGAAAATAGCCAGCGATTCCTCACGCAAGAGTTGTTGCATCGGCACCCGCCGCTCAGCGTGCTCGCGGTCCAGTTCTTCGTAGATAAACGCGTCGTCAAATCCAGCTGCGGCGGCGTCGGCCGCGACGCAGGCGTAAAAGACCCGCGCCGGGCGTGCCCAGTAAATCGCGCCCAGGCACATCGGGCAAGGTTCGCAGGTGGTGTAGAGATCGCAGTCTGCAAGCTGAAAATCGCTAAGTTTGCGGCAGGCTTCGCGAATGGCCACCACCTCGGCATGAGCGGTGGGATCATTCGTGGCGGTCACGCGATTCACCCCTTCCGCCACCACCCGGCCGTCTCTCACAATCACCGCTGCAAACGGTCCACCGGCGCCGGTGCGGACGTTTTCCATCGCTAAAGCGATTGCGCGGCGCATGAATTCTTGCATCATCAGGGATTCTTCCCGTTTCAGGGTGCCTTTACCCCCTGCAAATATCAATATCATTGTGCCGTTTCCGTCGATTGGCAGAATGGCGCAAATTTGCGGCGTCGAGTGCGCTACAATCACTCGAAATCAATGAACTGTACTCTGCGCCTCAGCGAAATCAGATGCTGCCGCGCCTGACGAGCATACGGATGGCCATGGAAAACCGCCAGATCGGGAAGTCGGTTCCGCGCAAGGAAGGCCGCGAAAAAGTCACCGGAACTGCGCGCTATGTGGACGACTTGACCTTCCCGGAAATGATCCACGGTGTCACGGTGCGAAGTTCCATCGCGCGCGGCAAGATTCTCGGTATCCGATTTGGAGAAGGAATTCCCTGGAATGAATTCACTATCGTCACGGCAAAAGACATTCCAGGCAAAAATTGCGTTGCTCTTCTGATCGAAGATCAACCCTGTCTCGCCGATCAGTTCGTGAACCATCCGGAAGAAGCCATACTGCTCCTCGCTCACCCGGACAAATACTTGCTCGAAGAAGCGCGGCGGGCGGTTCACCTCGAGATCGAGGCCCTGCCCGCCGTGTTCACGATCGAAGATTCGCTGGCGCTAAAGCACGTGATCTGGGGCGATGACAATATCTTCAAGTCCTATCGCGTTGAAAAGGGTGATGTGGCCAGCGTGTGGAGCCGCGCGGATTTCATCGTCGAAGGCGAGTATGAGACCGGCGCCCAGGAACAACTCTACATCGAGCCCCAAGGCATGATCGCCCGCGCTAGTTCAGCCGATGGCGTCTCCGTTTGGGGTTCCTTGCAGTGTCCTTATTATGTGCACAAAGCGCTGGTGCGCCTCTTCGGCCTGCCCAAGTGCAAAGTGCGCGTGGTGCAGACGGAAACTGGCGGCGGTTTCGGTGGCAAGGAAGAGTATCCCTCCATGATTGCCGGCCACGCCGCGCTGCTCGCGTCAAAGTCGGGCAAGCCGGTGAAAATGATTTACGACCGCGCCGAAGACATGGCTGCGACAACGAAACGCCACCCGTCGCGCACGCGCCACCGCACGGCCGTCACGCGCGAAGGCAAACTCCTGGCGATGGAGATCGACTTCACCCTCGACGGGGGAGCCTACGAAACGCTCTCACCAGTGGTGTTGTCGCGCGGCACGATTCACGCCGCCGGGCCATACGCTTGCCCGAACGTTTTGATTCAGAGCCGTGTGGTGGCCACCAATGCTCCGCCGCACGGGGCCTTTCGCGGTTTCGGCGCGCCGCAAAGTGTCTTCGCGCTCGAACGCCATCTCGATCGGGTGGCCGCCGTCGCCGGCCTCTCGCCGGAAGAGTTGCGCCGCCGCAATTTCATTCACGAGGGCCAGACGCTATCCGTCGGCCAGGTGATCCACGAAAAAGTGCGAATGGACAAATTGCTCGAACGCGCGCTCGAATTGAGCGGCTATCACGAGAAACGCGGGCGATTCGCGCAAGCGAATCCCCGGAACGCAATCAAGCGAGGCATCGGCTTTGCCGCATTCCTGCATGGTGCAGGGTTCACGGGCTCGGGTGAAGAATATCTCGCGTCGGAAGCGCAGGTTACGGCAACTCCCGATGGCAAAGTCCGCGTCCTCGCGGGTAGCACCGAGATGGGCCAGGGAACGAACACCGTCTTCGCGCAGATTGCTGCGGAAGCGCTCGGCCTCAACTGCGAGCAGATCGAAATCCTGCAACCCGACACTTCGCTAGTGCCCAACAGCGGCCCCACGGTTGCGTCGCGAACCACAATGATCGTGGGAAAACTCGTCGAAACCGCCGCCTTGGCGATCAGGAAATCGCTGCTGGATGCTGGCCTTCTGAAAGCCGGTTACAGTGCCCGCGACTTTGCCAATGCTTGCCGCGAGTACATCGTCAAATTCGGCGCGCTGCAATCGCTCGCGAAGTATCAGCATCCGCTTGATCTCCACTGGGACGACAGCAAATATCAGGGTGACGCTTATGGCGCATACGCCTGGGCAGTTTACGTCGCGGAAGTTTCCGTGGACAAGCGCACTGCCGAAATTCGCGTCGAGGACTTCGTCGCTGTTCAGGAAGTGGGCAAGGTCATCAATCCGGTTTTAGCGGCGGGACAAATCGAAGGCGGCGTCGCCCAGGGTATCGGATTTGCTCTTTACGAAAATGCGGTTTGGCAGGAAGGGCGCATGGTGAATGGCCAAATGACCAACTACATCATGCCCACTTCGATGGACGTTCCGCCTATCCGCGTTTTTTTCGAGGAGCTTCCCTACGCGCGAGGTCCCGCGGGCGCCAAGGGTATCGGCGAGCTTCCATTGGATGGAACCGCCCCCGCGATCGCGAATGCCATCGCGCACGCCACCGGTATGGACGTCCGCCAAATTCCGGTGACGCCCGAAAAATTGATGGAGATGATGGAGGGTGTCGATGCATGACGCCGCCCGCAATATCCTCGTGAACTGCGAAATCAACGGCAAAGCGATGTCGCTCGAAGCGCATCCGATGGCCCGATTGCTGGATGTGTTGCGCGAGCAAGCCGGATTAACCGGAACGAAGGAAGGATGCGGCGAAGGCGAATGCGGCGCGTGCTCGATTGAGATGGATGGCGCGCTCGTGAACAGTTGCCTGATCCCGGCGCTGCAAGCGGATGGTGCGAAAATCCGCACCATCGAAGGCGTTGCCGGTGCGGCCGAATTAAGCGCCGTGCAGCAGGCGTTTCTCACTCATGGCGGCGCGCAATGCGGGATTTGCACGCCGGGCATGGTTCTCGCGGCGTCCAATCTCCTCGCACGCAATTCGCACCCAACGGAGAACGAGATTCGTGAAGCCCTGGCGGGAAATCTTTGCCGCTGCACCGGGTACACAAAAATATTCCAGTCGGTCCTCGAAGCGTGCCGCGCGCCAAGGGCTCTCCCATGAGATCCGATGTCCCGGCTTACGAATTACAGGAACCGCGCAATCTCGCAGACGCGTTGGACCGCATGGCGCGCGAACCGGGTGGATGGAAAGCCTTTGCCGGCGGCACGGATTTAATGGTGCTTCTTGAAGCCGGAAAACTTCCGCACCGGAAATTCCTGAGCATTTGGAAGCTGCCGGAATTGCGCGGCATCACGATCACGCCCGCGCACGTGACGCTCAACGCCCTGACGACGTATTCCGAAATACGCCGCCATGAAATGCTCGCCCGCGAATTTCCGCTGCTGTGCCGCGCGGCCGCCGAAACCGGCAGCATTGCCACGCAGAATCGCGGCACGCTCGGCGGAAACATCGCCAACGCCTCCCCGGCCGCGGATTCGCCGCCCGCGCTGTTCGTTTATGACGCGGAGCTTGAACTTGTCTGCGCAAGCGGCGCGCGCTGGGTTCCATATCATGGCTTCTGGAAGGGTTACAAGAAAATTGCCAAGGGCGAAGACGAATTGATTCGCGGAATCCGCATGCCCCGCGACAAAGGTTTCACGAAGCAGTTTTATCGCAAGGTCGGCACTCGCAGGGCGCAGGCCATCTCGAAAGTCTGCTTCGCGGGCGTGGCGCGAGTGGATGCCGGGCGAATCGCCGATGTGCGAATCGCCCTTGGCAGCGTCGCCCCAACCGTGTTTCGCGCCACCGAAACCGAAAAAATATTACGGGATGAAAAACCTGCGCTTGCAACCCTGCGCGCTGCGCAGGAGACCCTCGCTCGCGAGATCGCACCGATAGACGACATCCGCTCCACCGCGCGCTACCGCCTCCGCGTGGCCCAAAATCTCCTCGCAGAATTCTGCGAAAGCCTTGCGAGCTAGCAGAGCATGCCAGCTGCCACCAACATTTCGGGGGAATCGAAAGGCGAACTCGACCTGATAGTTCGCGGCAACCGGGTGGTCACTCCGGATGGCGAACGCGCCGCGGCGATTCACATTCGCGATGGAGTGATCACAAGCGTCTCCGGCTTTGATGAGGTTCCCCGGGGAACGCAGATCTACGAAGCGCGCGATTTCGCCGTCATGCCTGGCTTGGTCGACACGCACGTCCACATCAACGAACCCGGACGCACCGACTGGGAGGGTTTTCTGACGGCAACGCGAGCGGCGGCTTCCGGCGGCGTCACGACGCTCATCGAAATGCCCCTGAACAGCATTCCAGCAACCACCAGCGTTGCCGCACTCCAAGCCAAGCTCGCTGCTGTACCCGGAAAACTCTCGGTGGACGCGGGTTTCTGGGGGGGCATCGTTCCCGGCAATGCGCATGAATTGGTCGGCCTCTGGGAAGCGGGTTGCTTCGGCTTCAAATGTTTCCTCGTTGATAGCGGCGTCGGAGAATTTTCGTGCGTCGGCGAACCCGATCTCCGCGCCGCGTTGCCCGTGCTCGCAAAACTCGGTGCGCCTCTCCTGGCCCACGCCGAACTGCCGGGGCCGATCGAAGCCGCCGCCAAGGGGCGCGCCGCCAACGCTCCGCGAAAGTCCTACCAGACATGGCTCGAAGCGCGTCCCCGTGCTGCAGAAAATGAAGCGATTGACCTGCTTCTGCGTTTGGGCAATGAGTTCGGCGGGCACGTTCACGTCGTTCATCTGTCCTCCTCGGACGCGATTCCGCAGATTCGGAAGGCAAAAGCAAGTAACCAGCCGGTGACTGTCGAAACGTGCCCGCACTACCTGGTCTTCGCTTCCGAAGAAATCCTCGACGGCGCGACCCAGTTCAAATGTGCGCCGCCCCTCCGGGAACGCGAAAATCGCGAACACCTGTGGGCCGGCTTGCGCGATGGAACCATAGACATGATCGCCACCGACCACTCGCCTTGCCCACCCGAGATGAAGCAGCAAGCTACCGGTGATTTTCTGGATGCCTGGGGCGGCATCGCCTCGCTGCAGCTCAGTCTTCCGTCTGTGTGGACGGAAGCCAAACGCCGGGGATTTTCTCTCACGCATCTTGCTAAATGGCTGTGCGAAGCTCCCGCCCGTCTCGCCGGCCTCGATCATCAAAAGGGAGTGATTGTCCCCGGTCGTGACGCAGATCTGGTGATCTGGAATCCTGATGCCAGCTTCAAAGTCGATCCCGCGCAACTTCATCACCGCCACAAACTCACACCCTATGCGGGACGCGACCTTATAGGTATAGTCGAAGCCACTTTCCTGCGCGGTGTGAAGATATTCGAGCGCAACAAATTCTGCGCCGCACCCGCCGGGCAAGTTCTCCTTCGAGGCAAGCGATGAATGATTTCACCCAACTCGCCGATCTCGCGTCCGAACGCCTCGGCGGCCGCGTGCTCGAGGCCAACGATGACTTTTTCGCGCCCAAAGAAAATCTCGTCAAAGATTCCAATCCTATATTCATCGAAGGAAAATACACTGATCGCGGAAAATGGATGGACGGCTGGGAATCGCGCCGCCGCCGCACACCCGGCTATGACTGGTGCATCCTCCGGTTGGGTTTGCCGGGAATCATTCGCGGTATCGTGGTAGACACCAGGTTTTTTACGGGCAATTATCCGGAGCGATTTTCTCTCGAAGGCGGCGACCTCGGCGAACGCCCCCCTTACAACAGGGAGAAAAGCCGGCTGGGCTCAGAAAAAACGGATTGGCTCCAGATCTTTCCGGAAACTTCGTTGAAAGGCGATTCCCGGAATCTATTCGCGGTCGAGAACACCCGGAGATTCACTCATCTTCGTTTCAAGATTTATCCGGATGGCGGAGTCGCTCGCCTGCGCGTTTACGGCGAAGCCGTTCCTGGCCAGCAATTACTCTCACGTCGAGAAATTAATTTGATCGCCGTGGAAAATGGCGGCAGCGTCGTGGTTTCCAGCGATCAATTTTATGGCGCCCCACGCAACCTCTTGATGCCCTATCGCGCGAAAAACATGGGCGACGGCTGGGAAACCAGACGCAGGCGTGGCCCCGGCCACGATTGGGTCATCCTGAAACTCGGAGTCCCGGGTACGGTCCACCGAGTCGAGGTCGACACCGCCCACTTCAAAGGAAATTATCCCGATTCGTGCGCGCTGCAGGCAGCTTCCGCGAACAATTCAGCTGCTGATGCACTGGCTGCTTCCTCCCTGACCTGGGCAGAAGTGCTTCCCAACAGTAAGCTGAGGGCCAACCATCGCCACGTTTTCACAAAGCTTCTCCATTCGGGCGTAGCGACCCACGTGCGATTCCAGATTTTTCCTGACGGTGGCGTCAGCCGCCTCCGAATATTCGGCCGCCCGCAAGTTCCGGCAGATCGCACCCGATCCCTGGAACATTTTAATCGCACGCCGCGGCAGAGAGCGCTCCGCACACTGCTCGATTGCTGCGGCTCCAAGAAATGGGCGCAACAGATGACCGCGCGCCGGCCGTTCGGCGTCGAAACGGAACTCTTCGATGCCGCGGACAAGACTTGGTCCGCCCTGGCGCCCGCAGACTGGCTCGAAGCCTTCCTGCACCATCCTCCGATTGGAGAAACGCGAGCCAAGGCCAGACAATCCGCAACCGCGAGCCGCTGGTCCCGAAAAGAGCAATCCTCGGCGCAGAGGGCGGCTCCCGCAGTGTTGGAAGCGCTGGCCGCGCAAAATCGCGCCTACGTCGAAAAATTCGGCTATGTTTTTCTGATCTGTGCCACCGGCAAATCGAGCGAGGAAATCCTGGGTGCCCTTCACCAGCGCTTGCCGAACGACCCTGACGCAGAATTGCGTGTCGCCGCGGAAGAGCAGCGCAAGATTACCCGGCTTCGGCTGGAGAAACTACTCGAGTCATGAGCCACATCACCACGCACGTTCTGGACATATCTTCGGGACGCCCGGCCGCAAACGTTCCGGTAATTCTTGAAGCTCGATCTCCGAACGGCCATTGGACCGAAGCCGCCCGAGGGGCAACCGATAACGATGGCCGCCTGCGTGATTGGACCGCTGCGAAAGCCGCGCCCGCGGGGATCTATCGCCTGACATTCGACACACGCGCCTATTTTGCCGACCGCAAGATCGCCACTCTCTACCCGCAAGTCATCATTGTGTTTGAAGTACGCGACTCGCAGGAGCACTATCACATTCCGCTGCTGCTCGGCCCCTTTGGATATTCCACGTATCGCGGGAGTTGACCGATGGCCATCCGGCTCGGCGAAAATAACTACGGCAAACAGCGCGTCCGTATCCTGCAGGTCGCGCGGCATCCCAATCGGCACGACATCAAGGAACTCACCCTCGGCATTCGCCTCGAAGGCGATTTCGAGTCCGCCCACATCAAAGGCGACAATCGCAAGGTTTTGCCAACGGACACGATGAAAAACACCGTTTACGCCTTGGCAAAACTACATTCCATCGAGTCTCCCGAGGGTTTTTGCCTCCGCCTCGCCGGCCATTTTCTGGAGCGCGACCCGCAAGTCTCCCGCGCGTCTATCGAGGCGGCCGAAACTCTCTGGACGCGCCTCTCGCTCGAGGGAAAATCGCACCCGCACACGTTCACCGGTTCAAGCAACGAGAAGCGCACCGCCACTGTTACGGCCACGCGCAAAGAGAAGACTCTCCACGCCGGCATCGAAAGACTAGTCGTGCTGAAAACCGCGGACTCCGCGTTTGAAAACTTCCTGAGGGACGAGTACACAACGCTGAAAGAAGATCGCAACCGGATTCTTGCCACAACCATCCGCGCGGACTGGCTGTACCGCGAAAATGTGTCCGAATTCGACTCAACCTGGCACAGCGTCCGGGAAACGATGCTGCAAGCTTTCGCGAATCACAACAGCGAATCTTTGCAGCACACACTCTATGACATGGGCGAAGCCGTGCTCCGGAAATTCCCTGGCATTCGGGAAATTCATCTTTCCCTTCCGAACAAGCACTACAACCTTGTCGACCTCTCGCCCTTTCACCTCGAAAATCCCAAGGAGATTTTCTTGCCCACCGACGAACCCCACGGCCTGATCGAAGCCACCTTGCGCAACGACTGATCCGTGCGGCTATTTCTTCCGGCCGTCCAGAATTTTCACGAACGAAGCGCTCCGGAACTCGGCCTTAGTCAGTCCCGTAAGCCGCTGAGCCTCATCCGCTGTAATCGCTCCACAATTGATGGCCCGCAGAAAATAGTTCAGAAGCCCCTGGCCGGTTGCCGCGTCATCGAATACCTCGCCAACCAGCGTGGCCTGCGCGGCCTTCTCGACAAAGTTGCGCAAGCGTTCCGATGCCGCATCCAGACTTTCCAGAAAGAACGAGTACACCGCCGCGTAGCGAGTGACGAGTTGCGCCGGGTGCAAATCCCAACCCTGATAAAAACCGTTCACCAGCGAATGCCGGATGTGCCCGAAATGCAGTTTCCAAGCCTGCTGCACGGACTTCCGATTGTCTTCAAGCTGCCCGGCCGTAAGAGGTGAAGCAGTTGTCCCGGCATGATGAACGGGAACCGGCAAAATATTCGTCCCCCCGTCCGAAAGCCAGATGCCCGTGCCCGCATAAGCCACTTGCATCGATTCTTTCGCGAAGTCGCAGGCAAAATGCAACATGTGCTGGTGAGCCGCCGTGATGCCGCGCCCGGCCGTGTAATCATAAGTGCCAAAATGTGCTCCCGCGCAGCGTCCCTGTGCAGCGGCAGCGAGCGGCAGCAGATTCAGTTCGCCGCGCTCGTTGAAAATCGACTGCGGTGTTTCAATCATCAGCTCCACCTGCAGGGTGTCCGCGCGCAAGCCCAGCGTGGATTCCAGGCGCGAGCAAACGGCCGCCAACGCCGCGGACTCTTCGGGAATCGTCACCTTCGGCAGGGTGATAAAAAAGTTCCGCGGAAGTTTTCCGCCCGTTTTTCCCAGCAACTCCGTCAGAAAAATGTCCAGCGTCCGGATGCTGCGGTGGCGCAATTCCTCGTTAAACGGTTTGATGCGCAGCCCGGTGAACGGCGGCAGGCTGGCCGCCGCCATCCCGGCAGCCAGTTCGCCGGCGGCGGCCACGGCATAGCGATCCTCTTCATCGTCCGGCCGGTTGCCGAAGCCATCTTCAAAATCAATCCGGAAATCCTCCACTGGCTCGCACTGAAGCTTTTCGCGGACGCGCTGGTAAAGCGTGCAAGCAAACCACGCGTGCTTATTGTCTTTTCGCGCGGCTCCGGGATTCGCCTGAACGGATTTGGCAAGTGCACCGGCGTCCGGCGATCCACCGAGGTGCTCCGATCCAGGAAGCTCAATGGCTCTCGCAAACGTAATAAAATCCGGCGCGTATTCGTCTAGTGCCTCGAGCGCCTTTTCACCCAGTCGCCTCGCCGTGTCCGCGCGAAATAAATGTGCTCCGCCGTAAACCGTGTGCACCGGCTGCCGATCGCCTCTCGGTCCCGGATATCGCGACGCGAACGCTTCATGTGCGTGCTGGAGTGGTGCGAAAATATCCTTCAAAGCATCTACAGCAAGCGACCTCTTCACCTTGTTCTCCCGCCTTTGAAGCCAGCTAGCAGCATCCTCTACGCCAGTGTTCGCCTGAACATTGAACGGCTAACAGAATACATTTCTTTGGGAAGGGAGCGAAGCGCTTTCAGTTTTCTTTGGGTTGGCTGCAAGCCCGCATTAAAAAAGGAAATAGCGCTGCGCGAGCGGAAGGACGCTCGCGGGTTCGCAAGTAATCAACTTGCCGTCCACGCGTACTTCGTAAGTCTCCGGGTCAACTTCGATGTTCGGCGTTGCGCTGTTGTGCACCATGTCGTTCTTGCAGATGCGGCGGCACTTGCTCACTGGGCGAACCATCTTCTTCAGGCCCAGCTTTGCAGGAATTCCGGCAGTCATCGCGGCCTGCGAAACAAATGTAAACGCCGTCGCGCAGGTTGTCGCACCGAAACTCCCGAACATCGGCCGATACAATACCGGTTGCGGCGTCGGGATGGACGCGTTTGGGTCGCCCATCGCGCTCCATGCGATGAACCCGCCCTTCAACACCATTTCCGGCTTCGCTCCAAAGAAGCCCGGCTTCCACAGCACCAGGTCCGCAAGTTTCCCTGGCTCGATCGAGCCAATCTCGGAAGCCATTCCGTGGGTGATCGCGGGGTTGATGGTGTATTTGGCAACGTATCGCTTCACGCGCTGATTGTCGTTGCGCTGTGAATCTCCCTCCAGCGGGCCGCGCTGCGCTTTCATTTTGTGCGCCGTCTGCCACGTGCGCAGCACCACTTCGCCGACTCGGCCCATCGCCTGCGAATCGCTCGAGATCATGCTGATTACGCCCATGTCGTGCAAAATATCTTCCGCCGCGATCGTCTCCGGCCGAATCCGGCTCTCCGCGAACGCCACATCTTCCGGCACCTGCGGATTCAGATGGTGGCAGACCATCAACATGTCCAGATGCTCCGCGATGGTGTTCACCGTAAACGGGCGCGTCGGATTCGTCGACGAAGGCAGAATATTCGGAAACGACGCGATCCTTATAATGTCGGGCGCGTGCCCTCCGCCAGCGCCTTCCGTGTGATAGGTGTGAATCGCCCGGCCCGCGATTGCGGCAATCGTGGCTTCGAGGAATCCCGCTTCGTTGATCGTGTCCGTGTGAATCGCCACTTGCACGTCGAAATCGTCAGCCGCTTTCAGGCACGCATCGATCGCCGCCGGCGTCGTGCCCCAATCTTCATGCAGCTTCAATCCGCAGGCGCCCGACTCAATCTGCTCCGCTAGAGGCGCCATTGAGGCGGCATTCCCCTTGCCCAGAAAACCGAAATTCATCGGCCACGCTTCTGCCGCCTCCAGCATCCGCGCCAGATTCCAGGCTCCCGGAGTGCAGGTCGTTGCAGCCGTTCCCGTCGCGGGACCAGTCCCGCCGCCGATCATCGTCGTGATACCGTTTGAAATCGCGGCATACACTTGCTGCGGTGAAATGAAATGGATATGGCTGTCCACGCCACCGGCGGTCACGATCAAATGTTCTCCGGCGATTACTTCGGTTGCCGCGCCCACCACCAGTTCCGGATCAACGCCCTCCATGGTGTCGGGATTCCCGGCTTTTCCCACTTTCACGATTCGTCCGTTTTTGATTCCGATGTCGCCCTTCACGATTCCCCAGTGGTCCACGACCACCGCGTTTGTAATCACCAGGTCCAGCGCGCCCGATCGCCCCTCGCGCAGCGCCGTGCTGCTTTGTCCCATGCCGTCGCGGATCACTTTTCCGCCGCCAAACGTAATTTCATCGCCGTAGTGCGCGAAATCCTTTTCAATTTCGATGATCAGGTCCGTATCGGCCAGCCGGATGCGGTCACCCTTCGTCGGCCCATAAAGGTCGGCGTATGTCCGGCGCGGAATCAGAAGGCTCATCTGTTGCGTCCTTCGCTTGAGGAAGAAAAGCCGGCTTTCCGCGCCCGTTCGATCGCATCCACTCGCATCCGGTCATCGTCGAGCTCGCCATCCACCAGGCCGCTAAATCCATGAACGATCCGCTGGCCTCCAAACTCCGTCAGCTCCACTTCCTTTTCTTCTCCTGGCTCAAAGCGGACCGCGGTTCCCGAAGCGATGTTGAGGCGCATCCCGTAGGCTCCCGCGCGATCAAACGAGAGAGATGCGTTCGTCTCAAAGAAATGAAAATGACTTCCCACCTGAATCGGCCGGTCGCCGGCGTTTTTCACCAGCATCCGCGCGGTTCTCCTTCCCGCGTTTGCTTCTACGGGTCCCGCGTCCAGGTTCAGCAGATACTCGCCCGGCTTAATCATTTCACCCTAGACTCCACTCGATTCCACATTGCGTCTACCAGTCCGCATATACCCGCTACCGGATCGGGTCGTGAATGGTCACCAGTTTCGTGCCATCCGGGAATGTGGCCTCCACCTGCACTTCGTGAATCATTTCCGGAATTCCCTCCATCACCTGATCGCGTGTAAGAATCCGCGCCCCGAAACTCATGATGTCGGCCACCGTCTTCCCGTCGCGCGCTGCTTCCATCACTTCCGCCGTCAGAATCGCCATGGTTTCCACGTAGTTCAATTTCAGTCCGCGAGCTTGGCGGCGCCGCGCAAGATCCGCTGCCACAACGATCATCAATTTCTCTTGTTCCTGCGGATTCAAATGCACAAACGCCTCCGGTCAATTCATCTTGCGTGGCGGAATCGCTTCCCGATCATATAAGCGGCGCTTGGCGTTCCGCCAGATCGCCTGGAGCCCCGGCAACACCTCGGGTCCGTTGCGCGCCAGGCACCGGACGACCAGCCCGTGCGCCACCAGCGAACTCACTCCCCAAAGAATCTCGCCGCGGCGAGTCATTCCAGTCGTCAGCTCGCGAATTTTGTCCTCCGCGTCGCGCCACCTACTCACTTCCAGGCCCACCCGGCAAATATAAAACGTCGCCGCGTAATGATAAGGTCCCAGGCGCGCAAGCGACGAAACCTTTCCCCGCTTGGGCCGCAGGCAAAGGTTTTCCGCAGCGATTCTCCGTCCAAGTGCGCTCACGTGGGTTCTCATTGCAAATTCTTCGTAATCGAAAAGCTCCCCGCGCGCTTGCCGGCCTGGCGCAACGATCTCCCACCAGAAAAGTCCGGCGTCTGCTGCCAGTTCGATCGACGTCTGCTGTGTGTAACGCGCTCCGGCAAAAGGGATCGTGGCATCGGGCAGATATTCGAGCAACGCGCCTTCGCCGACGGAGACTTCACTCGACTGCGTAGTGCTGGAAAACCCCTCGCGGCTACGGTAGATCCGCGTCGCGCCGGTGGTCGTCAACTGCACCTTTGCTCCTCTCGCGAGATTAACTCGCATCGCGAGGCGGTCGCCGCCGAGCAATCCTCCCGAAACATTGTGAAGATGAGCCAGCGCCGTGCCCTCCTCCAACGTAAACGCACGCACAACCTTCAGCGGCGCTTCCTGAAAACTGTCGGCCAGGACCGTATTGCCGCTTGCTGGATCACGCGAGAAATTCAGTCGTAGCAACGCCCGCGCGCGGCATGACCCGGGAATCTCCCGCGCCTCCCGGAACGCCTCTCTTGCCGTTGCAGCCATCGGAATTCCACGCTTTCGCCGGCTAACTGATAAACAACCGTGTCGCCAGTGCAGGATGCTCCATCGCTCCCCAATCCAGCAGCGGCATGGTGCAACTCACTGTTTCGAGGGTCAAGCTGGTGCTGCCCGCCGCAACTTCCATCATTGCCGGCTTCAAGTTCCACAAGATGCGCGCCGCCTCGGTCTGGCCCAGCGGCATCAATCGCTGGCATGCGGAGATGAGGCATGCGCTCATCTGATGGAGATACGCGAGCACAGCGCGCATTTCCTCAAATCCAAGCGCGCCACTCACCAGGCCAAATGCCGCGGATTGATGAATCAGACTCCCACATCCAAGCGACGCCTCCCGAGCTTCGCGAAGTCCGTGAAAATCGCCAAGTCCCATCGCCACATGAAGAAAATTCCGGCCGAGTGCTGCGCTCGCCACCCGGCTTTCATGCGCCGGCTTGAGCGCGCTCAAGCAATCGTTAATCTCGATCCATCGCGCCGCCAGGAAAGCCTCACCGCCCAGGTGCGCCAGATGAAACGCTTCCCGGCAAGCTACCACTTCCAGCATTCCCATCTCCTGCAAATAACCGTGCAGGAATTCCCCTAAATCGCCGGCCCGCAAGAGTTCCGCCGATACAAGGGTCTCCAGCCCGAACGAATGCGCCAGCGACCCAATCGGCAGCGCGCTGTCAGCAAGATGCAGCAGCCGCAAGTGCGCCAACTCTTCTGAAGGTGTCAAGGCAGTCGACTCGCGCTCTGGCTTCACCGTTTGCCCTCAACCCCTTCTTCAGTGATGATGCCCATGCTCGTGCCCATGGTCGTGCGCATGGCCGTGCTCATGAGTGTGCGTGCGCGCCGGATAGGGCAGATGCGCATCAGTCAATCCACGCCGCGACTCCGCCGGCTGGTTCACTTTGTCTTCCAGCCACGCGATCACCTTGTCGAGCCCCACATCCTCCCGGAGATTCGTGAACAGAAACGGCCGCTCGCCCCGCATCTTCCGCGAGTCGCGCTCCATCACCTCCAGCGACGCGCCCACATATGGCGCCAGATCAATCTTGTTAATCACCAGAAGATCCGAGCGCATGATCCCCGGTCCGCCCTTGCGCGGTATTTTATCCCCCTCGGCCACGTCAATTACATAAATCCACACGTCCACCAACTCCGGACTGAACGCCGCCGCAAGATTGTCTCCTCCGCTTTCCACGAAAATCAGCTCCAGTCCGGGGAGGCTGTCTTCCAGTTCAGCGATCGCCTGCAGGTTCATCGAAGCGTCTTCCCGAATCGCCGCGTGCGGGCATGCCCCTGTCTCAACACCCTTCACACGCTCCGCCGGAAGCGTGCCCTGCCGCAGCAGGAATTCCGCATCCTCTTTCGTGTAAATATCGTTGGTGACCACGGCGAGGTTGATCTTCGGAAAGAGTCTCTTGCTCAGCCGGTCCACCAGCGCCGTCTTCCCGGAACCCACGGGTCCCGCGATTCCCACTCGAAAGGCTCTCGCCCGCATCTCATCGCGCATAAGCAGTACTCCTGAGTTTCGACGTCTCTCCGCAGAGCCAACCCGTCCGCAATGCCAGATCAATGCGCACCACAAACGATGCCCACAAGTATCTGCGCGAACCGCCAACCGTCAAGCCTTTTCCCATCAAATATTCAAGCGCAACCCATCGAAAAATCGGGGAGGACCTGATTGTGTATCCGGTAACTGAGAGATCGCGGAGTTTGCAGGCCGCATTGAGGGTGAACAAGCCGCCCACGGCATCAGCATTGCCTTCGAGGACTTGCTGATCGGTCGAACGGCATTGCGTGTAGGGTATGACTTGCTTGCGCTAAATGTTCGGCACTTCCAGATGATCCGAGGTCTGTCGGTCGTTCAACTCTAAATACAACCAGCGCGTCACTTGACGGCCGGAGTCTGGAACGCCCGAAAATATCAAACCGGCCGAAATACCGTGTAAAAAGAAAATCCTGCTCTCGCGGTACTACTTCGTCACAACCCCTCCGGATTTCTTCCCTGCCCAAATCCCGGAACTGTGTTACACTGGGTTTGCGCTTAATGCATCGGTTGTGTTGTGCGGTCCCTCTGGTTTTGACCTTCTGAGACTACCCGCCCTACGTTTCCTCCGTTCGTTCTTAGCGTAATTTAAAATAAGCCTGGCAAAAGAGATTGCCGCGCTCACCGGTTATTCGTGTGTGTCGCCGCCCTCTCGCCAGCAAGAAAGCAAAATGCAAAGTTTTTCAGAACTCACTCTATCTCCTTCTTTGAAGGAGCGACTAATCGCGGCGAAGTTTTCCATTCCCACTCCTGTGCAGGCGGCAGCAATCCCGCAGGCACTGGAAGGCAAGGACGTCATCGCCACGGCCCAGACCGGAACCGGCAAAACGCTCGCGTTCCTGCTTCCCATCATGGAGAAGCTGGGGCAGTCGCAGACCCCCGGAATCGCCGCTCTCATCCTTGTGCCGACCCGGGAACTCGCGATGCAAGTCGTCGCGCAATATAACGCGCTGCGCTCCAAGCAGTCGCAGCCCGCGGGACTCGTCGTTGGCGGACTTCCCGAAGGCCGCCAGCTCGACGCCATCCGCAAAGGTGCGCGCCTCGTTGTCGCCACGCCCGGCCGCCTCGAAGATTATCTCGACCGCCGGCTCGTCTCATTGAGCGGCGTCAAGACACTCGTCCTCGACGAAGCCGATCGCATGCTGGACATGGGCTTCCTCCCAGCCATTCGCCGCATCGTCGGCGTGTTGCCGCGCGAGCGCCAGACTCTGTGCTTCTCCGCAACGATGGAAGGCGCGATGGCGCAGCTCGTGCGCGATTACACGAGGAATCCCGTTCGCCTGTCATTCGGCTCCACCACGAAGCCCTCGGAAAGTGTTCGTCTCCAGGCCTTCGAGGTCCCGGAAAACGGCAAGCCCGATATGCTCTTCAACCTGCTCGACAAGGAAAGCGGCCGCTGCCTTATTTTCTCGCGCACCAAGCGCGGCACCGAACGCATCGCCAAGAACCTCAACCGCCAGGGCATCAACGCCGCCATGATTCACGGCGACCGCTCTCAATCGCAGCGCACCGCGGCCCTCGCCGGCTTCCAGCGCGGGCAGTATCGCGTCCTTGTCGCCACCGACGTCGCCGCTCGCGGCATTCACGTCCAGGACATCGCCCACGTCATCAACTATGATCTTCCCGACGTCGCCGAAAATTTCATCCATCGCGTCGGCCGCACAGGCCGCGCCGGAGAACGCGGCGTTGCTTCCACGCTCTTTCTGCGGGAACAACGCACGGATCTCTTTCAGCTCGAGCGCCAACTCGGCATCAAGATTGAAAGAATCTCCGCCAATGGCCAGGCCACACCCAAAAAGGATCGCGTCCCGGTCGCATCGGATCGCGTTTCCACACACCAAGACCGCGGTTTCATCACCCGCGACCACGATGTCCCCGCACCTGGGCCGAGAATGACCCGCTTGCCGGGAGAAATCCTCCAAGCCCAAATGGAAAGCTAGTCCTGGTTTCCTATTTTTCCGAAGGGTGCCCCAGGTGCGGTTGTTGCGCCTGGGGTTCTTCATTTGGAGTGCGTAGCTCAGCCACCGCTCTTTACGGACTAAACCTTGCCTCGGCTCATCACTAGCCGCACCCATCTCCCACGCGCCGCACCACCGCTAGAGGCGCGAAAAAGAAACAACGCAAGCGCAGTAGATGCGGCAGATTCCGTTTTGTTTTGGGCACCGCTCACCGATAGGCCAACCAGCCTGCTCAGCGCAACTCCCCAAACGTTCCACGTGCAACCAAGCCCGGCGCGGGTGCCCCAGGTGCAGATTTTGCACCTGAGTTCTTCGTGTCGCGGATCACGCCAACTCTCCCCTACCTCCCCATCTCCATCGTCCGAGCATATCCCGTCATCTCCAAATAGCCCGCGCCCTGAACACTCGCCCCGCCCCGCGTCCCCGCAATCGCAATCGCGCCCTCCCAATAACTCGGCGCAATGTTGTTCCCACTTGCGAGTTCCTGCGATTTCAGTCGCGTCGTCGCCCGCAGCTTCAGGCCCAGCTTCGGTATCTCCATGCTCCACGCCACGGGATAGTTTGCACCGGTGACGCCACTCGTCCACGTCTCTCCCGTAGGAACCAACTGGAAATCCTCGGCCGTCAAATGCACCGGTTTCCCCTGCGCATTCACATACGTTCCCGACGAAAACGGATCGGTTGACCCATCCTTCCGCCGAAACTGGTACAGCATCAATTCCGTATCGTCCTCGAGCTGCACGCTCATCCAATCCCACCCCACCTGCTCCGCCCCCAGCGAGTGCGTGAAAAATTCGTGATCCATCCACGATGTCCCGTGGACTCCTACCGATTTTCCCGCTAAGGAAATCGTTCCCTTGGTGCTCAATCGCGTGAACGAAATGTAGTGCGATGCGCGTCCCGCGCCCGCTGCTTTCTGGCTGACCCCATTCTCCCCGTGAATCACTGGCGGCTTTTCGCTGTGCAACGAAAATTGTAACAAGACGTTTTCCCCCACTGCGTTTAACGCTTCTTCCTCCGCGTTCCACCGGATTTCCCAGTTACCATTCCAGATGCGCTTTTCTTTTCCGTCGATCCCCGCCAGCCCTGGTCCTGCCCGGTTCGTCCGCTCCGCGTGATAAAACCTCCCGCCATCCAGGTCGCTCAGCGCCAGATGCGCAAGGTAGAAATCCTGAATATCCCAGCTCCCCGTTTTGCTCGGATCGCGGTCCACTCCCTGGCGAAAAAACGTCAGCTCATAGCCATAGTGTCGCCCGTCCGCTGCCACCAAATTTCCGGTGGTGTACCACCACTCTGTCTGAAAATCTTCGTGATTGTAATGATCGCGCGGGAATTCGTAGTGGTAGCCGGGCAGAGCCGTCTTGTACTGCGCCATAGCACCGGGCAGCCAAGCAAGCAGAAACACGAAGAGCAGCCGCCTACTCCTCATGAATCACCTCAAGCGGATTCAGTCGTACCGCAACCCACGCTGGATACAGCCCCGACACCAATGTCGCCGCGTACACCACCGTCAACGCTCCGAGCAGCACCGCCACCGGCCAGTGAAACCGGATCGTCCATCCAAACGACTGCTTGTTAATCACGAAAACCAGGATCAGCGAAAGAAAATAACCCAGCACAAATCCCGCCAGATTTGCTAAAAGCCCCAGCAAACCTGCTTCCACAAGTATCATCTTCCGAATCTGCCCTGATGAAGCACCCAAAAACCGCAGCAATCCCAACTCCCTCCGCCGGTCGATCACCAGCGCAATCAACGCTCCCGCAATCCCCATCACCCCCACAACTACCGCCACCGCTTCCAGCGCGTAAGTAATGGCAAACGTCCGGTCGAAGATTCGCACTGCTTCCGTCCGTAAATCGCGGTCCGAAAAAATCAGGATGCGATGCCCCGCCGCGACTTCCTGGATTGCCTTCCGCACCTCCGCGACCTTCGCATCGGGTACCAAAAAGACTGCAAGATTTGTCGGCGTCTCGTCCGGCAGATACTTCAAAAGCACATCCCGGTCCATCAAAATGTAGCCACGCTCGCTCGCGTAATCGTAATAAATATCCACGATTTGAAAACTCGCCCGCGCTTCTCCGAGGGACAGCGTGATTGTGTCGCCCGTGTTCACCTTGTGTTTGTACGTGAACGGCTCGCTCACGATGATGTTGTTCTTGCCCCGCAGCTCGGCCAGCACCTCGCCAGTCGGCCGCCCGGAGAAAAAATCCGACTCCCGGTAAGCACGGAGCACCCGCAAATCCGCCGAAGCCAGCGTCGCGGGCATCCCGTCGTAGCTGATTTCATACGCTCGCAGGCGGTCCACTGCTGCAACACCCGGCAACTTGGCAATTGTCTCCACCAATTCCATGGAAATTGTCGGATGCCGGTCCGAGGCCGCGTTGCCCGCCGGACGCAAATACAAATCCGCAGGTAACTGGTGGTTCATCCAGCTCACCACCGTCTGCCGGAAGCTTCCCACCATGATTCCCACCGACACCATCATCGCGACCGCCGTCGCCAGTGCCCCCACCAGCACTGATGTCCGCCGCAGCGAAGCTGCGAGGCTCCGCGAGGCCAGCATCGCTTCCACGCCAAAAAGCTTTCCCAGGACTCCCGCCGCAGTGCGGGAAATAAAATTCACCAGCGCAGGCATCGCGTACGCAGCCGCCGCTATCAACAAGACCGCCGCCAGGTATCCGAAAAATGGTTTTCCTCGAAACGCCGGCATCTGCGCAGCCAGCGCCGCAAGCCCGGCCAGCACCGCAGCGATTGCCAGGTCGCGCCCCTTGTGCGCGCGCGCAACATATTCCCGCCGCCCCTGCGCCATCGCATCGACCGGCGAAACCTGCATAGCTTCCCGTGCGGGGGAAAGCGCGGAAACGACCGCCATGCCCACTCCAATCAACAACGCCAGAGCCAACGAATACGGCGTCAACGCAATCGCGCCCGGCCGGCTGCTCACATAAAGCGACTCAACCGTCGCTGCCATCAACTTTACCGCGCCGCCGGCCATGATTCGCCCCAGCGGCAAGCCCATCAGCGCGCCCGCCAGCCCCAGGCAAGCCGCCTCTCCGAGAAACGCGGCCAACACATCTCTGCGCTCCGCGCCAAGCGCCCGCACAATTCCGATCTCGCTCCTCCTCCGCACCACGGAAACCGAAATCGTGCTGTAGATCAGAAATGCGCCGACCACCAACGCGATGTAACTCAGCAACCGCAAATTCCACCGGAACGCCGCCAGCATTTTCCGGTTTTCTTCCGTCCCCGTGCCTTCGAGCCGCACCTCCACGCCCGGCGGCAACACGCTGCTCAATTTCTTTTGCCAATCCTCGACAGTGCTGTTCGCCGGCAGCTTGATCAGGATTCGATCCACGCGGCCAAACCGGTTCAACGCGCGCTGCGCTCCCGCAATGTCCATCAATATTGCGTGTTCGTTCCCGGATGTGCTCGGAAACACGCCGCGCACCACGCAATCCAACACACGGTCATTGATCAGCAAAGAAATGCGCTCACCCGTCCTTTTCCCCAGGCTCGCGCTGATCCACACGCTTTCCGGATTTTCCAGATCGCGCACAGACTTTTCCAATGTTGCTTTGTATTTGGAATTCACGTTGCTTGCGTCGGTTTCTGAAGCGTACCGGCTGCCTTCTGCAATCAGATCCAGTCCGATCAGTGGCACTGTTTCGCGCGTGCGCGTGTCCACGGCGAAATCTTCCATCCGTGGCGAAATTCGCAGTGGGTAAGGCAGCGTGGCCAGAGTGCCCATCAATGCTTCCGGCACTCCGCCCCAGGCCACAACTTCCAGGTCGTTGTCTCCGGCCAGGCTCTCCATCGAAGAATGAAAGGATCCCGCCGCGGCGTTTCCCGCCAGTTCAATCGCCAGCACCACCGCCACGCCGAGTCCCACGGCCAGCACCATCAGCCCAAGCCGCACGGGCTCCCGAAAAAGAGGCCGCATCATCACCCGGTAAAAAAGCTTCCATCGTGGCATGTCAGCGCCGCGTCACTTCTTCCACGCGCCCGTCGCGCAGCTTTACCAGCGTGTCGCACACGCTCGTCGCTTCCAGGCTGTGCGTCGCAACGATCGTCGCCGTTTTTTGTTCACGTGTCAGCCGCAGCAGCAGTTCCAGAATCATGCCACCCGTGGTTGTGTCCAGATTTCCCGTCGGTTCATCGGCCAGCAGAATCCGCGGTGAATGCGCCAGCGCCCGGGCAATCGCCACGCGCTGCATCTGCCCGCCGGAGAGCTGGAGCGGATATCGCGCACCGAGCCCATCGAGTTCCACCCACTGCAGCCTCTCGATCGCCAGTTCGCGCGCTCCTGCCTTGCCCGCCAGTTGCAATGGCAACTCTACATTTTCTTGAACGGTTAAAGTGTGCAACAGTTGGAAGGATTGAAAGACAAACCCGATTTTTTCACGCCGCAGTAGCGTCTGTTGCGCGTCACTCAGATCCGACGTCGGCTGGCCTTCGATCCCCACCGTGCCCGACGTCGGAAAATCCATCACTCCCGCCAGGTGCAGCAACGTCGATTTGCCACACCCGCTTCGCCCGACCAGCGCGACGAACTCGCCCCCCGCCACGTCCAGTGTGACTCCATCCAGCGCCCGAACGCTCTGGCGGTCACTTGTATATTCTTTGCTGACGTTTTGGAGGGAAAGAATCGCCATGCGTCGAACCGTCGCCCCGCGCGGCCGCTATTTCAACCTAGCGAGGGCACCCTCGATCGCCGAGTTCAAATCCTTCGAGTCCGGCTCCACTTCCGAATCAAACCGCGCGACCACTTTGCCGTCCGGGCCAATTAAAAACTTCGTGAAATTCCAGCCAATTTCTCCGCCGGTCTTCGGATTCGCCGCTTTGTCCGTCAGGAACGCGTAAAGCGGTGTGATGTCCTCACCCTTTACGGAAACCTTCGCCATCATCGGAAACGTCACGTGATATTTCGACGTGCAGAATGTCTTGATCTCCTGGTTCGTTCCCGGCTCCTGTGCGCCAAAATTATTCGCTGGAATTCCGACGATCACGAAGCCCCGGTCCTTGTATTTCTCATACAGCGCTTCCAGCCCGGCATATTGCGGCGTAAATCCGCAGCGGCTGGCCACGTTCACGAGCAACACCACTTTTCCCTTGAATGATGCCAGTGGCGTGGACTGCCCTTCAATCGAATTCAACGTAAAGTCGTATACCGTCTTCTCCGCTGCCATGAGTGTTGTCCCCAAAAGTGCCAGTAGCACAAATAACTTTTTCATCTTCTTCTCCCGAATTGAGTTCGCGCGGAAGCTGAGAAATTTCGAAGTGGACTTCTGGCCACTCTTCCCATAGATGGGCCGCAACAATAATAGGCTACCTGCCCGGCGATTCCCACTTTCTTGCCTGTCAATTCCATGTAAAGTTCATGCCCGCCGTGAAATACAAGCTATTGCAGCAAAAACACGCTCACGCTTTGCCCCGGCACGCGCAATTTCATCGTCTTTCCCGCCAGCTCCGCCTGCCCCGGCCCAAATATCACAGTTGCGCCCGTCGCTTGCTGTGCCGAAGTGTCCTCTAGCGGCACCGCAATCTCCCGTGTGCCCTCGCCCGTGTCGAACGCCACCACAATCCTCTCTTCTTCGGTCTCTCGCATGAACACATACGTCGCGTCGTTCGAAGCAAGGCTCCACAATTTTCCCCGCCGCAGCGCCGGATGTTGCGCCCTCACCTGCAGCAACGAACGCACGTACTCGTGCAACTCCTCCTGCTCTCTCTCGCGCCCAACCTTCTTGAACGCGTTCCGCGCATCCTCCGTCCATCCCCCGGGAAAATCGCGCCGGTTGTCCGGATCGCGCCCGCCCGGCATGCCGATTTCGTCGCCGTAATACATTTCCGGAATCCCGCGTACGGTAAAAATCAAACCGAAGGCCAGCTTCAATCGCGCAGGTGTCCCCTCCGGCGTTCCCGACAGGCGCGTCGTATCGTGATTCCCGAAAAATGGCACCAGAAATTCCGGGTGCGGGTAAAGCGAGTCCTGCCGCAGGATGTTCGCCAATTTTCCAACTGGAGCGCCCTTCAGTAGAACGTCCCGCAGTGTGAAATAGAGAGGGAAGTCAAACGGCGTCGTCAGTTGCGTATCGATGCCGTCCCAGCCTTTTCTTCCGCCCTGATAAAACGAAGTCACTGTGGGGTCGGGATGAAACACTTCGCCGATCGTCGAAAGCCGCGGATAAATTCTCCTCAGTGCCGTGTGCCACTGTTCCCAAAACTCCCGCGACACATACGGAAACGTGTCAATCCGGTAGCCATCCAGCCCCGAAGTTTCCGCCCACCAGATGCTGTTCTGCGCCAGGTATTCGACCACCGCCGGATTTTCCGTGTTCATGTCCGGCAAAATTCCCGCGAACCATCCCTCGGTCAAACTCCGTCTCAACTGCGGGGGAGTATGAGGGTCCACCAGCGACTCAAACGCATCATTGGTAATTTCCTTCTTGTCCTCGAGCCCATAGAACGATCCCTTTAGTGGCGACGCCGCCGTCAAATGGTGCTCCGGCGTTCCGTGAAACCAGTCCGGCATCGGCGGATGTGCCGCCCAGGGGTGCCGCGGCCCCACGTGATTCGGCACCACATCAAAGAGAACTTTCATGTGCTGCTTGTGCGCCGCCTGTACAAGTTCCTGATAATCTCCAAGGTTGCCCAGGTGTGGATCCACGGCATACAAATCCGTCGCGCCATACCCGTGGTAATCCTGCGCGGCCCCGTTCTTCACAATTGGTGTCAGCCACAGCGTCGTCACCCCAAGGTCCTTCAAGTAATCCAGGTGCTGCTCGACGCCGCGCAAATCTCCGCCATGATACGCGCGCGGTTTACCGCGGTCGTGCGTCCCCGGAAACTCCGCGGGCTCGTCGTTCAGCGGATCGCCGTTCGCAAATCGGTCCGGCATAATCAGGTAAATCACGTCATCCAGTGAAATCCCTTGGTTTCGTCCGAGAATCTGCTGTCGCGCCGCGATCGGCAATTCAAACGTAGTCTCCCCGTGAGCTGTCGTGACCCGGCAGACAGCCGTGCCAGTGTGCAAATCCGGCCCAAGTTTCAGCCATACGAACAGGTAATCGCCGTCGCCTGACGACTCCGTCCGGCCGACAACCACGTCGCGAAGATTGCAGCTCACATGCGTCGCCCGCAGATTCTTCCCGGAAAGCAGCAGCATCACCTCTGGCGTCAGCCCCACCCACCAGTTCGGCGGCTCCACCTTCTTCACCGCCGGCGCATCCGGGTTTGCATTCTCCTGCGCCCACACCGAAACCCCGCTTGCCATCCCGGCGAGCAAAATCATCCCGGCGATGGCACAAACCCGTGTTCTCCGCATGCCGGTGTTGCGCCCGGGGTCTTTTCGATCAGATCCGAAACACAAACCACGAATCACGTTTCTCCTCCTACTCCGCCGCGCGAAATTCCAAATGCCCAAACGCCTCTGGCACATGAAAATTCGGCGCGGGCGTCATCGTCGGACTCCACGCCGAATAAAATCTCGGTTCCGCTTTCCCCTCCACCCGAAAAAAGTTCGCCCGCCAACTTCGCTTCGGATCAAACGCCGGCGTCAGGCTCCGCATCGGCACCGCAAGTTCGGCAATCCAGGTTCGCGCCGCTGCATCTTGCAGAACGCGCCGCCGCAATCCGCTGCCCATCTCTTTTTTCCCGCCGTGCGCAATATTCAAATCAATCCAAAATCCATTCGGGCTTACTTCCAGCTCCTTGTATACACGCGGGTCGCTCGCGTCCGGCTGCAAAAATGCTTCCGCCACGTCGCGCTCCCATAATTCGTCGCGCCATCCATCCGCCCGCGCATCCTGAAACACATGCAGTTCCCGGTACAGCGCAAAAAATCTCAAGTACAGCGTCCGTTCATTCCACAGCAGCCGCACCTCCGTCTCCCGCTGCGGATCCGCCTGCTCGCCTCTCCAATCGCGCTCAAATCGAATCGGCGGTGCCTTCTCCCACCACGCCGCGGCCGGAAAACCCTCTGCCGCCATGCTTTCTTTTAGCCACAGCGCATAAGCTCTCGGCAGCTTATCGAACCTCGAAAGCGTTTCCGGATTCATCGTCCAGATAGTGTAGTCCACCAGCCATCTGTTCTTCTCATTCTTCCGCGCTTGAAACGGGCCACGCACCTCCCCGTCTCATCGGCCAGCAAACTCTTTGCGCACTTCGCCACAGCTCCGCGCAGTTGCCTCCACCCTCGCATGCTACTATCCGCTCTAGACCACTCCCGAAGGAGAAACTCACGTGGAAGCACGCCGCACCACTCTGGCCGATCGCAATGTCGAGGTTCGCACCGATCCCACCCGCCGCAACCCCGCCGATTTTCAGTATGTAAAATTCCGTATCGAAGCCAGCGCCGCTCGCATGACCCTCAATCGCCCCGACCACAATCTCCTCAACGAATTCATGCTCCGCGAATTGCTTGATGGCATCGCCCACGCCGGCGAGCGCCCGGACGTGAAACTCATCGTCCTCGATTCCGCCTGCAAGGTTTTCTGCGGTGGCATTGACGTCGGCGAATACACCACCGATCGCGTCTTCCAGATGCTCGATGCTTTTCACTCCGTCTTCTTGGGCATTCTCGAAACTGCCAAGCCCGTCGTCTGCGTCGTCAACGGTCCGGCCATCGGCGGCGGCGCGGAACTCGCCGCGTTCGGCGATCTGGTCATCGCCACACCAAAAGCCCGCTTCGCGCAGCCCGAAATCACGCTCGGCGTTTTTCCGCCCCTCGCGTCCACCATTCTCCCGTTCCTCGTCGGTCCCAAGGTCGCGCTCGAACTCGTGCTCCTCGGCGAACCCGTCACCGCGGAACGCGCCCTCGACATGGGTATTGTCAATCGACTCGTTCCAGAAGCGCAGCTTGAAGCCACCGTCAACGATCTCTGCGCCCGCATCGCGGGCCATTCCGGTCCGGTCCTCACCATGGCCAAAAAAGCGATTCTCGGCGGCATGGGCCTCTCTCTCCGGGACGGCCTCCGCAATTCCATGAACATTTTCCTCAACGAACTCTACCGCCTTGAAGACTCCCAGGAGGGCCTCCGCGCCCTTAGCGAAAAGCGCAAACCCAACTGGAAAAACCGCTAGTCACGCCACGCAGCGCAAATTTGCGGGCGCTTGGCTTGTTCTCGACTAACCGTTTCTCTTCCAGTCAAACAAGGTAAGGCCCAGCACAACATTCGCGAGCGGTATTACCAGTTCCGAATAATTTCCTTGGCGGGCGGCCTGCGAAGCTGTACAGAACCGCACAGACTCGCTTCCTGGCGCCGGCTATGATCGTCCTCGAGAAAAGCACTGTCGTACGGCCAGTTCATCCAATTCAGCTGGGGATCCCTGGCTCGTTCATCCGTGGAGGACATCGGGGAGGCTGCTCCTCGTGCAATGCCTGCCTGGATAGATACCCTCTCGTTAGGGCCAGTTCTCATCCAACATGCAGGGTCGAATGTAGTCGATCTGAAGAATAGTGCAACGACGAGCAACTTACCGCCTCCTCGTTACACCAAAAAACGCCCGTATTCTGGAGGTCGCTGTGGCTATCCGGCGGAAAACCGCTCTGATCGTTGTTGGAATCGCGGCGTTACTCTTGCTCGCGCTTATTTTGGCCTCACCCGCGCTCATTCAAGTGGATCGCTACAAGCCCCAGGTGATCTCATTTCTCCAGGAAAAAACTGGAAAGCAGGTCGAAATCGGGCGCCTGTCACTCACCTTTTTCCCTTTATCCATTCACATTGATGATTTCGGCGTGAAGAACCCTCCCATATTTCCGCACGGTTATATCGTGCAGGTGGCGCGCATTGATGGTGAGCTTGGGCTTGTTGCCCTCCTTCGCCGGCAAGTGGTCATCAAGTCCCTCGTGCTCGAGGACCCCGTCTTGAACATGACTTCAGATCCCGACGGCCCCTGGAACTTCGAGAATCCACAAGCGCAGGCTTCGCAGAATGCCTTTCCTCTCGGAGTGATTTCGAGCGTGCAAATCAGGCGGGGGCAATTGGTCGCATCGAATCTGTTGCCCTCCGACGCAGCGGGTCCCATTTTCTTTGAAGCCCACGATATTTCCTGCGACCTGCAGCAGGTGAACCTGATGGGAATTATCAATCCTTCCTCGTCCTCAACCGATGGCCAGGGCACCGTCAAGGCGGGTCTTCTGCGCTTCGGCGCGGTCGAGGCAAAAAATCTGGAATCCAATTTGCGGCTTGAGGCGAGGCACGTTTTTTTCACGGGGGTTAAAGCGGAAGTCTATGGCGGGAGTGCTGCAGGTGATCTGACCTTTGACTTGTTGGGGAAGAACGTGAACTTCAAGACCACTTTGCGGCTGAACGGAGTCAATGTAGCCCAGCTTCTGGCGGCCTTCCCAAACGGCGGTGGAAAGATGACCGGGAAGATGGAAGGGGAAGTAAAATTAGCGGGAGAAATTGCGCATTCGCTCCGCCCTTTGGCGGGAATGCATGGAGCCGGACACGTGACAGTGCGCAACGGCCAGGTGCCGAGCCTCAAGCTCAACGCGAATTTGATGAAGCTGGCGCATTTCAATGATCTCGGCCCGGCCAAGAATGATCCTTCTGCATTTAATTTGATAACCACCGATCTGGAGCTGGACAATCAGCGCATTTCCAGTCGCGTGATAGATATAGACGGTTACGGAGTGGATGTGGACGGCTCGGGCAGCGTCAGCGTCTCAGGCTCTGACGAGCTGAACTATCGCGGTTTGGCCGAGATTACGACCAAGGAAGGCTTCTTAACCAACACCGTCGCCCGGCTTTCTGGAGCCACACTAAAAGACGGCAAGTTGCAATTTCCTTTTCGGATCGTCGGAACGATTAACAGCCCGGTATTCTCCAAGGGCAAGGGCGATAAGGACGTAGACGCGGTAGAAAAACCCCGGTGATGAAACATACCCGACCGCTCTAACCGAATGATCGGCAATTCGCTGTGATTGCCAAAGCAATTTAGAGTGTGTGGGATTTCACGACGGCAACCAAAAAACTGCTTGCTTCAGGCAAACTTGACTCCCCGTTCTCAATAAACTTCATAAACAAAGCTAAAAAGACTCAGGTATTTTCCGGTAGCCATCCCCGGTATTCACCCAATAGACATCTGTCGCGCCTCAGCTATCGTTCAGGTCGACCAACAGGTCGGCCGCCAGCTTGTGAGGATGCTTTCTGCCGTACCCGGCCGTGATTTCTTCACACCCCACGCAGGCTTGCGCACATCGTTGTCAGGCCCCCTCTAGCTTCGATAACAAATTCGGGGAATTCCCCCACGGAGATGGCTATGTTTACTACAATCCTCAAACCTCTACCGGCCCTTGTCTCGCGAGTGCTCGCAGTTCTCACCATCTCGCTGGCCGTGATCACCACCCAAGCATGGGGCGCGACGAATCAAAAGCACTTCTTTTGGGCCGCAGGGCAGTCACCCAACCTCAGCTCGGCGTCGAACGATCTTATCTATCACGGTGGCAATGCAGGGGCGGGCGCCATCGGCGTCGAGACCACGCCGGGGATCTATCTGATCTTCTGGGGGCCCGATTGGGCGAACGGATTCACCACCACGGACGTTAATGGAAAGCAGTACACGAGCCAGCAGTTACAAACCTACGTGACCTCGTTTTTGACCAATCTTGGCGGTACGTCCTGGGCCGCCATCCAGACGGAATACTGCAACACCGTCCCTGCCGGAGCCACCAGTTGCGCCAACGCCAACGGCAGCGGGTACGTCACCAACCCAAGGAAACAACTCAAAGGTGTGTGGACCGACACGACGCCGGTTCCCAGTGACATCATCGCTCTCGGCTTGGCTGAAAACGTGGCCGATGATCCGCTCGCCATGGAAGCGATTCGCGCATCCGCACACTTCAATTACAATTCGCAGGCCACCTACATCATCCTTACACCACCAACCTCCATTGCCACGGGTCAGCCGGTTTATTGCGGCTATCACACGCAGACCACCAGCGTCGATGGCCTCGGCAATCCGTACCGCCTGCAATACGCCTTCATCCCATTTCTCAACATGAATTGGCCGGGCCTCGGCACCGGCGGCTGCGGCATGAATTCCGTGAACGTGATCAGCGACAGCTTTGGCCACGGGGTTTTCGACGGCTACAGCATCGTCACCGGGCACGAATACGCCGAAGCGGTCACCGACCCGGACAATTTTGCCAGCATCCAGGATGGCTGGAACGATGCTCAGGGCAGTGAGAACGGCGACAAGTGCGCCTGGACCAACCTCGCCAATGTTCCCATGGATAATCACACCTCGTTCGCGGTGCAACCCCTGTGGAGCAACAAGTCATTCGACGCAACCGGCCAAGGCTGTGTACGCTCTGCTCCGGCGAATCCTCACGCCATGCCAGCAGCAGGCATCACACCGCCCGCGATTGATATCTGCATGACCCTCCCCACGTGCCCGCCGGGCGTCGCGGCGGGGCAGCCCATGCCCGTCAACATGGCCTATTTCGGCGGGCACGTCCAGGTCAGTCCCAAGATCTATCTTGTCTTCTGGGGTTGGGGTCAGCCAAACGCATTCGATCACACCTCGGTGGGCAACCCCGCAAACGATCCGGACGGCGCAGGCGAGCTGATGATCAGATTCATCGCAGCCATGGGCGGCACAACCTGGGGAGATATCGCCACCCAGTATTATCAATCCAATTACAACGGCAACTATTCGACGATCGGCAACCCGAAGCAGCAACTCGCGGGCGTTTGGCACGACAACACCAATCCCACTCACGACAATCTGGCACCCATTGACCTGGCACGCGAAGCCGCGCGAGCGGTGACATTTTTCCATGCGGCCGATCTGACCGATTCCAATTTCGTCATCGCCACTCCGCAGAAGTTCAACGATGCAGGCTTCAATCAAAGTCAATATTGCGCTTGGCACGATTTCACGACGCCTACGGGTTATCCCGGCGTCGAGCAGGGCATCGCGTTCACCAATATGCCTTACGTGTTGAACGCAGGCGGCGGTTGCGGAAAGGACTTCGTCAATCCCGCGCCCACGGGGGATGTTGACGGAGTCACCATCGTGCTCGGCCACGAGATCGCGGAAACCCTCACCGATCCGGGCGCCGAGTCAACAACCGGCCAGGTAGAGAACGGCGGCTGGTTCGATTACCAGGGCTGGGAGATCGGCGACAAGTGCGCCTGGGTCGGCGACGGACTCCAAATCCCCGGCGCGCCCTTCAACATGATCGGAAACGACGGCCGCGCGTATCCGGTGCAGACCCTGTGGAGCAATCAAAGTCTCTCCGGAGCCGGCGCCTGCTCGCAGGGCTTCTGAAGCGCATTTGACCACTCGCTAACGCTTTAGCGTGGCGTAAGCGGCCCGGCTACTCCCCGAGCCGGGCGGTTTTCTTTTCATTCTTTTAGGATTCACACTTCGGCATCTTCAAGAACTAACGACGTTTGTCTTCGATTCCCAATTTCTATTTTTTGACACCCTTCTCCACGCCCCAACGAGAGAGGCCACTCTCTCAGAAATTTTTTACCAGGTACTCGCGCAAGTGGTCGATTCGGAAGGACGCGTCGGCGGTCTCGATTTGCAGCACGAGTTGGGTGGCGGCCAATTGATTGTGGAAATCGAAGGCCGCGGAAGTGTCGGGCGCCGCAACCAGCTGAAGGTTTTTTTCGATCTGCTTGTTTTCTTCCTCAAGGGACTTGAGTTTAATCTCCTGCACCGTTACGCAATCCACCAACTGCTGCCGCAGGACCTCCATCTGCCGCACAACATCGTTCTCCTCAACTTTTTTCCATTCGTCGTGTGCTTCGACGGCACGATCCAGATGCTTGTTGATCGCGTGGCTGGCAAGGTTGTAGTTGATGGAGACCTGCCCATACGGCTGCGCACCCTGGGCAATCGGATTTACCTGTTGATGGACGCCAACGGTGAGGGCAACATCCCAATTATTCTGCCGGCTCAGTTTCGCCAGCACCCTCTGCGCACCCTCCTCGCTGCTTTGTTTTTGCGCCACTACCTCTTTCAACGGTTGATCGCTCAGCGGCGGAAGATAGATAGCGGAAAGTTTCAAGCGAGTGTCGGCGCGGTCAGCCTCCAGTTTGATCTTTGTTGTCTGCAGTGTGAAAAGCATCAGCTGCGTAGCATTCTGTGCCTCCAGCATCTTCGCGGTCTGCGCGATCAGCGTGTCCAGTGATTTTGCGGCCTGTTCGATCAGAGTGAGCCGGTTGAGGAGGGCTGCTTTCTCCAGGCCGGACAGCGCGTACTGGATTTCCTGCTGAGCTCCCGTGGTGGCCTTGTAGAGTTCGCAGTTTTTGCGGGCAACATCCATGGTCAGCTCAGCTTTCCGGACATCGGAAAGGCCCAGGGTTGCGCCCCCAACCAGTTGCATGGGCAGCCCGGTCTCGGGTTGCGTGAACCCTGCCGTGGCCGCCGGCGTGCGCAGCAGGTCTCGTTGCGCTTGCGCCTGTTCCATCGCGTACTTGCAGTAGGCCTGCTGATCTTGTTGGCCACTCGCAATCGCCGGGACCGCGCAGAGCAAGGCTGCTGCGAGCACAGTTTTCCAGGGATTCCTGATCATGGGGTTCACCTCAGAACAATAGCGGCTTTCGGCCGAGGAACACGGTCTTGGACTTCGCGGATTCCGGGTGGTCGAGATTCATCTGCATCAGGAATCCGCGAATGTTGGTTTTGAAGATGGGATGCACGGCGGTTTCTTCGCCCGCGAATATCTGGTTCACCGTGCCTACTTTGCGGCACGCGAACATGTTGAGGTAGCAGTCGTAAACCAACCGCCCGGCCACCGCGCTGGCCTGATTGTCATAAGGAACGAATGCGAAGTACAGCGTCTTGCCACCCTCCGCGTTCAGATAATACGGGCTTTGTTTGGCCGTGCGAATGGCATCCCGCAACCGGTCAATCTGCCGCGATTCTTCCTGCAGCTGCTTATCGGCGACGTTAATCGCCACATCGAGCTGAGCGGCTTCGGAGCGCAATTCCGCCTGCTTTTCCAGAACGTCGAGCGAATCTGTGCCCGTCGTGTTCTTCTGCAGGACGCTGTCTGTCAGCAGCACCTCGGCTATTTTGCTGTCTGTGTAAGCATTCTCGGCCTGATTCAGCGCGGACAACTGGGTGGCTGCGTCGCCTTTTGTAATCAGGCCGGAGGCCAGGTCCTTGTTGATGTTGGACTCGATTTCCTTGAGTTGCTTAAGCACCGCTCGTGTTTTTACGTTGTCGGCCTGCTTCTCTGTGTCCAGTGCGGCGAGTTGCGGGCCGATGGCCCGGTTGTGCGTCCGCTCGCGTTCAATCGCCACTTGAAGTTGAGGCTCGAGCGCCAGCAGCGCCGACCGGTGCTTTTTCATCTCAGCAATGCCGCTTTCCAGTTTTTGCGAGTCTACCTTCAAGTCTTCGATGGTTTGCTGGCTGGTCACCAGCTTTTGCCGGAAGTCGAGGCTTTTCTCGTCGACCGCAGAAAGGATCAGCGGCGCGGCCCACGAGTTGCTTACCGCATAAAATCCCATCACGAAGGCATAAGCGAGGATGCCGCCAAGCACCAGATACAGCACCGTTATAGCGAATACGCGGTAAAGCGAAATCACGACTTTGTAATGAAACGATTGCCGCGGGGGGGCTTTTTTCGGTTGCGCGGGTGGAGTATCAGCGGTCAGGGTTGGCAAGCAGCACCTCTTGTTCTTCTTTGGTTCGCGTTCCCCAGTCTGCGGAATCCATCGTACACAGGGCCAGAGGCGTCAGAAACAAGCTGCTCACCAGCGACCATGCGACATATGCCCCAAACACCAGCGGGTGGGCCAGCGCTTCTCGCGCACTGTATTTCTTGATCACCCAGGTCAGTACCGCTCCGATTCCAAGCGCCGTCAGCAAGGGCAGCGGTCCTGCCCACGCCAGGGGGTCTGAGGAGAGCATCGTTACGGCGACCAGAAAGGCAACGATTGCACCAAGCGGCGTAAGCACCAACGTGAACACGGTGTTCGGGTGCAGTTTCCAGACATGTCGCGGAAGTGTTCGAAGCGTGTAGAAAAAATCGCGCACGATGCTTCGGCGCCACCGCAATTGCTGCTTGAAAAGGACGGAGAGCGTATCGGGGACAGTGGTCCAGCAAAGCGCGTCATTATTGATGTATGTCCCGTAGCCGCGCAGCAAGGTTTGATGAGTCAGGAACCGGTCTTCACCCTGATTCACTGGAATGCCGAACCAATGCCGCGCGCGGATCGCGGGCTCGATCTCCAGCAGCAATTCGCGCCGGATGGCGAACAGGCATCCGCTGATGCAACAAACACTCCGCGTCCAGTTCTCGGGAATTTTGTAAAGTTGAAACGCCGAGTAGTAAACGACCGCCTGAATGCCGGTGATTATGCTGTCGTTCGGATTCCGGACGCCCACCCTGCCACCCACCGACCCGATTCGCGGCTCGGAGAAGCAGGCGGTCAGCTCGCGAATCGCGTCTTCGTGGAAAATGCAATCTGAATCGATCGAGATGATGATGTCGGCGGAGGAATGCTCGAGCGCGTTGCAGACCGTGCGCGCCTTCCCGCTATTGGCCGCGTTCCGGCCGGTGCGGATGCGGATGTTCGTGAAATCTCGCTGGGCTTTGAGCACCCACTCGTAGCTGTCATCAACGGAACAGTCGTCCTGGGCGATGACTTCGAACTTCTCGTTCGGATAATTGCATTTGCTGATGCTTTCGATCGTTTCATACACCGTCTTGCCTTCGTTGAAGCAGGGCATCAAAACACTGACGGTGGGCCGGTAGCTGTAGTCTTTCCGGATTTGCGTGCTGGGGAACGATAGCTTCAAGATGATTCCCATCACGTACTTGACGACGGAAATCAGCAGGCAAAGGACCATGACGAGCCAGAGAAGTATCGGGGCCATATTCGCAACGCCTCCCGAGGCATTTCGCTCATCTAGGTTTCAAGAACTTGAGAGGATTGTATACCGAGTTCGCTTGCTCGGGATGCTGCGGCGCGATGATTGTTTCCATCACCTCAAACTCGCGCCATGGGCGAAGACACGGGACGTTGCCAGGCGGCTGGAGTGCTCGGCTACCGATCGAAGCCCTTCACCCCAAGACTCTTTTCGCTCGAATCGAGGAGGCGGTCCTGAATCCGGAAGTGAACCAGCGCGTCTGATCCACCCAAAATCCCGTCCTCGATTGACACACCTCCCGGCGCCTCGTAAACTGTTTTGGACATTCAGCAGGCAAGGGAAGTGGGGAAGTGCCGTGCAAATCGGCCGCGGTCCCGCCACTGTATTCGGCTTCATCGCCGAGAGCCAGGCTACCCTCCCTCGCCATCGTGGTTGCGCCTACTTCGCGAGAGGGTACGCCTCCAGTACGACCCCGGCCTCTCGCCGGGTTTTTTATTTTCAGATTTCTCGCGGCACCTTCGTCAGGGGAGATTCGTGCACCACAGTATTGCCAATGCCTTGCGTCGCGCCCGCATTTTCGGCGCAGCCCTGCTCTTGCTAGGCGCCTGGCAGCTCCGCGCGCAGTCCTCCGCGCCCGCCCCGGCCTCCGCCCCATCGCCTGCCATGCGCGAAGTCGTCGACGAATCCGGCCGCACCGTTCGCGTCCCGCTGCTCCCCTCGCGCATCGTTTCCCTCGCGCCCAGCCTGACAGAAACGCTTTATGCCCTCGGGGTCCAGGATCGCCTCGTCGGCGACACCGACTACTGCGACTATCCTCCCGACGCGCAAAAGAAAAGGAAAGTCGGCGGCATTGTGAATCCCAATCTCGAAGAGATTGCCGCGCTCCATCCGGATCTTGTTCTCGTTACCAAGGAAATCAATCGCCTCGAGACCGTCCGGGCTCTCGACGCCCTGGGCATCCCCGCCTATGCCACCCACGCACGTAATGTCGACGACATTCTCTCCACTACGCAAAAACTCGCCGACCTCCTCGGCGTCTCCGAAACCGGGAAATCGCTAACTGCCGAACTCCAGGCTCGCCTCGCGGCACTCCATTCCAGACTCGAAGCCCTCCCGCCCAGCCGCGTTCTCTTTATCGTATGGACCCACCCGCTCATTTCCGTCGGCAGAAACACTTTCATCGCCGATGCGCTACGCAAAGCCGATGCCGCGAGCATCGTGGACGCCTCCCAAGACTGGCCGCAGATGAACCTCGAAGAAGTCGTGCGCCTGCAACCCGATTACCTGGTCTTCGCCGCCTCGCATGCGGATTCCGCCGCGCGCGATTTCGATTCGCTCGCGAGCCTCCCTAGTTGGCAGCTCCTCGATGCCGTGCGCAATCGTCGCTTCGCCGTAATCAGCGACGCCGTCAACCGTCCGGCTCCCCGCATTGTCTCCGCCATCGAAGATCTTGCGCGCCAGCTTCATCCCGCCGCGTTTCAGGAATCGCCCGCTCCTGAAAAGCCCGCCGCTCCCGCGACGCCGCCTGCTGCCCCTGCGGCAGCGCCGGCCCACATGACTCCTAGCTCGCAACCCTCGACTGTGGAGCTTGCATGCGCCCGTTGACACTCACTCGCCTCCTGTTGCGCTGCGGCCTTCTCGCTCTCATTCTCTTCGCTGTCGTTGTGGTGGCCATGAAACTCGGCGCCGTCCAGGTTTCCCTCTATGGCCTCGGCAAAGACCTGATTAGCGTCCTGCTTCACCGCACCAGTTCTCTTTCCAGCGACTACGGTATGATCGTCCTGGGCATTCGCTTGCCGCGTATCGTCCTCGCGATTTTCGTCGGCGCTTCTCTTTCTGTGGCCGGCGTCAGCTTCCAGGCCCTGCTTCGCAATCCTCTGGCCGATCCTTATGTTCTCGGCATCTCCTCCGGCGCGGCTCTGGGCTCCATTGTGGCTCTCATCGTCGAAAGCCATCTGAGTCTTTCCCCCGAAATGGCCGGACTGATCACTCCGGTCGGCGCGTTCCTTGGCGCTGCGGTCACCATCGCGGCTGTCTACATCCTCGGCCGCCGCGACGGCCAGATTGACAGCACCACGCTCCTCCTCGGCGGCATCATCACCGCTTCTTTCCTCCAGGCCGTCATCATGTTTCTCATGACCACGCTTTCTGGCAACAATCTCCGCGGCAGCGCCTTCTGGTTCATGGGTGATCTTTCCACCCCGCAACCCCGCAGTCTGCAATACCTCCTGTCGTTCGGCTTCATCATCGCGGCCGGCGCGATCTATACCACCGCCTCCGACCTCAATCTTCTCCTTGCCGGCGAAAAAGAAGCCATGCATCTCGGCGTGGACGTGCCGCGCGTCCGCATCGTCGTCTATATCGCCGCATCCATACTCACTGGCCTTGCCGTCAGCGTCAGCGGCACAATCGGCTACGTCGGCTTGCTTGTTCCCCACGTCATGCGGCTCATCTTCGGCTCCGACCATCGCATGCTCATTCCTGCTTGTGCGCTCGGGGGCGCCATTGCATTGCTGGTCGCGGACACGCTCGCCCGCACCGTCACTTCTCCCACCGATTTGCCTGTCGGAGCCGTGACCGCCCTGGCCGGCGCGCCCCTGTTCATCTATTTGCTTCGCCGGAGAATCGCATGAGCAGCGCGCTTCGTCACCCGCTTCCTGGAGACGCCTCGCGTGCCACCCCCGACGTCCGCCTCAGCGTCGAGCAGGTCAGCTACGCCTACGCGCCGAATCCTTCGCAGGCGCCGCTGTTCACGCTCGAAGCGATGAGCTTCCAGGCCAAGCCCGGCGAACTCGTCGCCATTCTTGGCCCCAACGCCAGCGGCAAATCGACGCTCCTAAAACTCATCTCCGGCGCGCTCCTGCCCCTGTCTGGTCGAATTTTTCTCAACGGTTTTGAAACGCATTCTCTTCCGGTCAAGACCCGCGCCCAGCGCATCGCTCTCGTCCAGCAGGAAAGCCGCTTGCTTTTCCCATCCCGCGCCTGGGAATTCGTCATGCAGGGCCGCCATCCCTATGGCGGCGGCCTCCGCTTCGAATCCGAGGAAGACATCCTCATCGCCAACAACGCGATCGCGCAAGTCGGCGCCACGCAACTCGCCGATCGCTGGATGGACAAAATTTCCGGCGGCGAAAAGCAGCGCGTCATTCTCGCGCGCGCCCTCGCCCAGCAGCCGCTTCTGCTGCTTCTCGATGAACCGACGCTGCACCTCGATATCGGCGCACAGGTGGATCTGCTCGAATCCCTGCGCCGCTTGGCCGCGCAGAATCGCTACACCGTCGTCGTCGTTACCCACGAGCTCAATCTCGCGGGAGAATACGCCGACCAGGTCGTGCTTTTGCAGAGGGGAAAATGTCTTCGCGTTGGTCCGCCGGCAACGGTGCTCCAGCGTGAAATTCTCGAACAGGTTTTTCAAGCGCCGCTTTCTGTGGAGATAACTCCTTCCGGTCGACCGCGCGTGACGCTTTTTACAAATAAGTAGAAGTTTCCTTGTCCACCCCAACGGGGGGCTGGCCTGTCGCAGACAGGCCTCGCGCCTCCGACATCCTTAACCCACAGCGGGCTCTGCCCCACCACAACAACCGCGGACTTCGTGCTCGGGAAGACGGTGTAACACCGTCGCCGCCGCGCGACTGTAAGGCGAATGTACGGCTCGCCAGCCACTGTAGCCAATTTCCGCTACGGGAAGGCAGCGAGTGAACTCAGTGGTGGCCGATCTTCAGATCGGCCCGAAGTAGCGGCAAGCTTCAGGCCGCTACGTCCACCCAGAGTTCCTTTTCGCCAAGCCAGGAGACCGGCGAAGTCTGCAGCCCGTGCAAGCCTCTTTGCACCGGCCAACCTTCAAGCTCCCGCGCGTGAGGGAGCGGAGGAATCATGAAAAACACAATCGCTATACTCTCTTTGCTCGCCGCATTCTTTGTTCCCGCTGTCAGCTCCAAAGCCGCACCGCAATCCCAAAGCAACAAAGCCACTCTCGCCGGCACGCTGACCGATCCATCCGGCGCGCCCGTCGGCGAAGTCCGGATCACCGCGCAGCCCGAAGCTTCTTCTGTCGGCCAAGCCGTTTCCGCCATTTCTTCGACCGACGGCGCTTACTCCCTTTCTCTGCCCGCGGGCCGCTATCGCCTGCGGTTCTCCCGCGCTTCCTTCGCCGCGCGCGAAATCGTTCTCACTATCGCGTCAGGCGAATCCCGCGTTCTGAATCTTCACCTCGACCTCGAACTGCTCTCCGACAGCGTCATCGTAACCGCGCAATCCGTTCCAACCCCTGTGCAGCAAACCACCGCGCCCACCGACGTCATCTCCCGCGAAACCATCGACGATCGCCAGGCCGTTTCCCTGCCGGAGCTTCTGGAATTTTCCCCCGGCATCGCCGTCGGCCGCACGGGACCTTTCGGTGGCACCGCCTCCCTATTCCTGAACGGCGGCAATTCCAACTTCACCAAAGTCCTCGTTGACGGCACGCCCATCAATCCGCCGGGCAGCATGGTGGATTTTTCCAGCCTCACCACCGAAAACATCGACAAGGTCGAAATCGTGCGCGGCGCGGAAAGCGCTATCTACGGCAGCGACGCCGTCTCTGGCGTCGTCCAGCTCTTCACGCACCGCGGGGATACCCGCGTACCTGCGTTCACCGCCTATTCCGAAGGCGGCAATTTTTCGTCCGGTCGCGGAGGCGCGGACCTCAGCGGGCTCGTCGGCAAATTCGATTACTCTGCCGCAGCCGCCTATTTCCAGACCGACGGCCAGGGACCCAACGACTATTTCGTAAATCGCACCCTGTCGGGAAATTTCGGCTACGCTTTTTCCAACACCAATCAGCTCCACCTCTCCCTTCGCAACAACACCAGCGACGCGGGCATTCCCGGTCCCACGCTGCAGGGCCCGCCCGATCTTTTCCAGGGCTATGGCCAGAAGATTTTTTCCGCCAACGCCCGTTGGGAATTCACTTCCGGCTCGCACTGGCACCACCAGCTCATCGGCACGGATTCCTATACCCGCCAGCGCAGCTTCGCGAATCCGGGCGACACTTTTCCATTTGACTCCGTGCTCAGCTTCAATCGCGCGGCCGTCAACGCGCAATCAAGCTATGTCACGCGCAACTTTATCGCCACAGCCGGCTACCAGTACGAAGTTGAAAACGCCGGCATCAATTTTGTCCTTCCGGGCCACCTCCGCCGCAACAATCAGGCCGGTTATCTCGACTTCCGCTATACTCCCATTTCCCGCCTCACCCTGGACTTTGGAGGGCGTGTCGAGGCAAACGCCAGCTTTGGCACGCGCTTCGTTCCCCGCGTAGGCGGTTCCTACGCGTTGCGCTACGGCAAAGGATTCTTCGGTGACACACGCTACCACGCCTTTTACGGCCAGGGCATCAAGGAACCGCGCTTCGATCAAACCTTTGGCACCGATCCCTGCTTCCCGGGAAATCCCGATCTCAAACCCGAAGCAAGCAAGGGCTGGACCACTGGTTTCGATCAGAAACTCGCCTCCGACCGATGGAAAGTTTCCGCCGATTATTTCTACACGCGCTTTTACGACGTTGTCAGCTTTGCCTCGGGGGGATCCACCTTATCGTGCCCGTTCGGAACGGGCACCTATTTCAACACGGACCTGGCCATCGCGCGCGGCACTAACGTCACTTCGGAAGTCCGTTTTCGCAAATGGCTCTTCGTGAACGGAAACTACACCTACGACAACTCTCGCGTCCTCAAGTCTCCCAACACCTTCGACCCATCACTCGAACCGGGCAACCACCTGGTTCGCCGCCCGGTCAACTCCGGATCCTTTGGTCTCAACATCGACTACGCCCGCGTGAACTGGAATTTCATTGGTTACTTCACCGGAGTCCGCACCGATTCGAATTTCATCAATCCTCAGCCCACTAAGGATCCTGGCTACGCCCGCTTCGACATGGCCGTGAAATACAACTTGACCCACGGATTGTCTGTCACTGCTCGCGCCATTAACCTTTTCGATAAGCAATACCAGGACGCCTTCGGTTATCCCGCGCTGGGCCGCTACTACATGTTGGGCCTGCGCTACGCCTTCACCGGAAGAAACTGATGTCTCCAGCTGAACCCATCCTCTTCTGCTGGAGCGGTGGCAAAGACAGCGCCCTCGCGCTGCACACGCTGCTCCGGCAAACCGACGTACGCATCGCCGCCCTTCTCACCACCGTGACCGAAGGCTACGACCGCATCAGCATGCACGGCGTCCGCCGCGAACTTCTACAGCGGCAGGCGGAATCCCTCCGCCTACCGCTGCACGAAGTCTTCATCCCGCCAAAATGCGGCAACCCGCTCTATGAAGCCCGCATGGAAGAAGCCCTGCTCTTGTATTTCCAGCAGGGAATCCGCCGCGTCGCCTTCGGCGACATCTTCCTCGAAGACCTCCGCCTCTACCGCGAAGAAAATCTCTCTCGCGTCGCGATGCAGGCCCTGTTTCCCATCTGGAAACGCAACACTTGCGAGCTAATCCGCGAATTTCACGCCGCGCAATTTCGCTCCGTCGCCGTCTGCATCGATTCCAAAGTTCTCGACCCAAGTTTTGCCGGCCGCGAGCTCGATGCCTCCTTCTTCGCCGATCTCCCCGCCGGCGTCGATCCCTGCGGCGAAAACGGCGAATTCCACACCTTCGTCTTCGACGGCCCGATCTTCTCGCGCCCCGTCGACTTTACCCTCGGCGAAGTTGTCCAGCGCGATTCCTTCATCTTCCGCGATCTGTTGCCAGAAAAAGCCCTTAAGGAGGTCTGACTCGAATCATGCTCCAGGAAAAATCGTCCGCTCACGCTTTCCTACTTCGCGCCGTTCTCGCTGCGGTAATGATCACGCTCGCCGCTGTGCTGCGCATCGTTCCGCATCCGTGGAATTTCACTCCCATCGGAGCCATGGCGCTTTTTTCCGGCGCGATGTTTCGCGATCGCCGCATCGCTTTTCTTTTCCCGCTCGTAGCCCTTTTCGCTGGCGACATTTTCGTCGGCCTCCACCGTCTCATTCCCGTCGTCTACGCCAGCTTCCTTCTAAGTGTGCTCATCGGCACCTGGCTCGCAAATCGCCGCAGTATCCTGCGGATCGGCGGCGCAATATTTCTCGGCGCTCTCCAATTCTTCCTCGTCACCAACTTCGCTGCCTGGCAACTATTCGGCACCTACCCGCACACTCCCGCTGGCCTGGTCACCTGTTACCTCGCGGGCTTGCCCCTCTTCGGCAACACCCTCGCTGGCGACACCCTCTACACCACGCTTTTCTTTGGCATATTCGCGCTGGCCGAAAGGCTCCTTCCTGCACTGAGTGAACCAGCGAGATATGCTGCTCATTGAGGAGTTACCATGCACGAACCGTGCGTTCCTCGCGTGGATGTCGGTGTCCTGCTGGTGGACGAATTGGACCGCGTGCTGCTCACGTTGCGCAACCGCCCACCCGAGGCCGGTTGTTGGAGCATCGTGGGCGGCAAACGCGATTTTCTGGAGGCACTCGAAGAATGCGCCGCTCGCGAAGCCCGCGAGGAGGTCGGCGTCGCAGCTCGCAACGCCATTCGCGCTTACACTAGTCAACACCTGCCGCCGGGCCTTAACGAGTCGCGGTGATGCTATAATTCTAGTTTCGCCATGACGAAATTCGCCGCTGAATCCGCCATGTCCCCCGAACTCCTCGCCAAATACGAGCCGGTCATCGGTCTGGAAGTCCACGTCCAGCTCCTCACCAAAACAAAGATTTTCTGCGGCTGCTCCACGCGCTTCGGCGACCCGCCCAACTCCAACGTCTGCCCGGTCTGCCTCGGCCTCCCCGGCACACTCCCCGTTCTCAACAAGCGCGCCGTCGAAATGGCCATGCGCGCCGCGCTAGCCATCAACTGCACCGTGCACGAGCACTCCCGCTTCGCCCGCAAAAATTATTTTTACCCCGACCTGCCCAAGGGCTACCAGATCTCGCAATACGAACTGCCCCTGGCCACCGGCGGCTGGCTCGAAATAGAAGTCCAGGGTGAAAAAAAACGCGTCGGCATCACTCGCCTGCATCTCGAAGAAGACGCCGGTAAATCGCTTCACGACGGCTTTCCACACTCCGACGAGAAAACCTACGTTGATTTCAACCGCTGCGGCACCCCGCTCAGTGAAATCGTTTCCGAGCCGGATCTGCGCACGCCCGATGAGGCCTACGCCTACCTCACCACCCTCCGCCAGATCCTTCTCTACACCGGGGTCAGCGACGTCAACATGGAGGAAGGCTCGCTCCGTTGCGATGCCAACGTCAGCATCCGCCGCCGCGGGGCGGAAGAGTTCGGCACCAAGGTGGAGGTAAAAAATCTCAACTCATTCCGCTATCTCGCCAAAGCCCTCGAATACGAAATCGAGCGCCACGTCGCGATCATCGAATCCGGCGGCCGCATTTCGCAGGAAACGCGCCTCTGGAATCAGGCCGCCAATCGTACCGATTCCATGCGCTCCAAGGAAAAAGCCCACGACTACCGTTATTTCCCCGAGCCGGATCTCCTGCCGATCCACGTCAGCCCAGCCTGGAGCGATGAAGTTCTGCGCTCGCTGCCCGAACTTCCCGGCGCCAAGCGCGTCCGTTTTGTTTCCGTGTACGCAATCACGCCCTACGACGCCGAAGTCCTCACTGGCTCCGAAGAGCTCGCCGACTATTTCGAATCGGTTGTGAAAGCAGGTGCCCCCGGCAAAGCCACGGCCAACTGGATGCAGACGGAACTGCTCCGCCGCCTGAACGACTCCGGCAAGGAAATCACCGCAAGCCCGGTCAAGCCCACAGCTCTCGGCGAACTCGTCGTGCTGGTGGACTCCGGAAAAATCACCGGCGCGGTCGGCAAGAAAGTCTTTGCGGCTATGTTCGAAACCGGCCACTCCGCTGCAGAAATCGTCGCCGCCGAAGGCCTCGGCACCCAGGTCGCGGACGACGTCATCGAAAAGGCAGCTCGCGAAGTCATCGAGAAAAATCCCGACAATGTCGCCAAGTTCAAATCCGGCAACGAAGGCGTCTTCAAATTCTTCGTCGGCCAGGTAATGAAAGCCACCAAGGGCCAGGCCAATCCGCAAGCGGTCAACGACATAGTCCGCCGCCTGCTCTCATAGCAATTGTATGGCCCGCCCGCCGCGGCGGGCGGGCACTTTTGGGCCATGAGTAATTCATCCCCAGGTTCAGGAGAACGATCCCATGCTCAGAATCGGCGACAAAGCCCCCGAGTTCACCCTCGCCTCCGATCGAGGCAAGCAGCTCTCGCTCAAGGACTTCAAAGGCCGCCAGGTCCTAATCTTCTTCTTCCCGAAAGCAAACACTCCGGGTTGAACAGTCGAAGCGTCCGAGTTTCGCGACGCAAAAACGAAGTTCGATACGCTGAGGGTCTCCATTCTCGGAGCCAGCGCCGATCCCTTGAAGGCTCTGCAGAAATTCAGCGACAAGTGGAGGCTCAATTTCCCGCTGCTGAGCGATCCAACCCACAAAATGATCGAATCCTACGGCGCGTGGCGCGGCAAGAAATTCATGGGCCGCGTGTTCAAGGGAATTATCCGCAGCAGTTTTCTGATCGGCCCCGACGGCAAAATCGAACAGATCTGGGACCCAGTCAAAGCCAAGGGCCACGCCGCCGAAGTCCTCGCCCACATTTCGCAATAAAAAGAGCAAGTCTGACTAGCCCGCCTCTTCTTCCGAAAATCCTGGAGAGAGTTCTTTTGGCATCATCTGTATTTGAATTGACAGATGCAACGATTGCCCTGTTTAGGAGGCGAAATAACCTCTCAGAGAGTTCCTCATAGCGGGTTCGGCTCTCTCCCTCAAAGCTTTGGTCATTCCATGAACCCATGCCTCCAAAAACCCAGGCGGCCTCGGCAGAGCCCAGAAGCTGATTCGCGGAAAGGGATAGGAAGCCGGGCGGCACGATATCTTGGTGATAAAGCCCTTCGAGCGGCGTATTTGAGTCGAGTCGCGTGATCCCTGATTCAAAAGCCGCCGTAAACCAGTCGAGCTTATGTGACCGCGAGAAGTCCGCGATGTCTCCTAGACATTCTCTCAACTCAGCCTTTAATTGGGTCAGGTTATCGGCTTGTCCATGTGCCGATGGATTTCCCGTGTGAATCCGAACGTAGGAGACTCGCCATATCTTCTTGTCTGGTCGCTCTCGATTTCCAACTTGCCAGCGTGCTTCCCAATAATCCGCCCGATCGGCACTCCGTGTTTCGATGAGCCACCTTCCACCGCCGCCAACGAAGCCCACGAGGATTCTGTCGGCGACATCAGTTCTTCCCGACGGTCCATGTCTGATTTTGAGGGTGTGGACATTTGCTTTCCTCAGTCGCTCGAACCAATCATGAAGATTTGCGGCCCAAATGCCCGCTTTCTTAGCAGGGACCCCCTTAGGTGCCTCAACGAAATCAACCGATTCGCAGAAAGTGAAAGTACTGTTTTGACTTTGCAAAGTCTGGCTCTCCGACAGTCCTCGGAGGATGGAGTTTCCATGAGCGGTTAGAGCAACAATTTGAGCGATTGTGCCTTGCATTGGCCTCTCGAGATCACTGCGAGTCTGCTTCCGTCGAACGACTTCAGACGCCCGGAATCATTGAGGGCGTTCGTCCTCGTGATGGCAGCAGGCATGCTTCACTGGCGACAATCTATACAATGTGGCGTAGCCATCAGTGCTAAACCTCGACGCGTAAGTCATCTCCAGTCGGCTCGACCAGCATATTGTCAATCAATCGCGTCTTCCCCACATATGCCGCGAGCACCCCATAACAGCGCCGCTCCACCCGCACCACCGGCTCAAACGTCTCCGCATCCACAATCTCCGCGTAATCCACACGCGCGCGCGGCTCGCTCGCCAGCATCTTGTGCATCGCTCTCTGCAACTCCAGCGAATCCCGCATGCCAGCGGCAATCTCGCTCTCCACCGCCCGCAACGCGCGGTACAACACCGTCGCCGCCTTGCGATCTTCTCCTTCTAAGTAAGCATTCCGCGAACTCATCGCCAGCCCATCCGCCTCGCGCACAATCGGACACACCACAGTCTCCGTGTCCAGGTTCAGGTCGCGCACCATCTGCTGCACGATCCGGACCTGCTGGGCATCTTTCCGCCCGAAATACGCGAAGTGCGGCTGCACAATTTCCAGCAGCTTCATAACCACCGTGGAGACGCCGCGAAAATGCCCCGCGCGCGACCTGCCCTCCAGCCGCTCGCTCAGCCCCTCGACCTGCACATATGTGCAAAATCCCGCCGGATAAATCTCCGTCGCATCCGGCAGAAACAATCCATCCACTCTCGCTGCGGTAAGTTTTTCCACGTCCGCTTCCAGTGGCCGCGGATACCGCGATAAATCCTCATTCGCCGCAAATTGTTTGGGATTCAAAAAAATCGAGGCGTACACCGGCGAGCATTCCCGCCGCGCCCTTTCCACCAGCGCCAGGTGCCCCGCGTGCAGCGCTCCCATCGTCGGCACCAGCCCGACTATCCGTTGCTCCCGCCGCGCCGCCCGCGCCCGCTCTTTCATCCAGGCAACTGTCCGAATCGTCTCCATTCGCCTCAAGCGCCCGCCGCCACAGCGCGTTCCCTATAGAAGTGCATCAAGTCGGTCAGCACAGGCTGTGCGCCCAATTGCCGCAGCAACGTCGTCACCTGGCCCCGGTGGTAGGTCCCGTGATTCACAAGATGCTGCATCGATTGCCAAAGGGGGTTGCTGTAGACGCCGAATTTCAGGGTCTTGTATTCCATCACCCGGTTCAAGTCTTCTTGCGTCAGGGAGCCTGCAAATTTAAGCAACCGCGCCTCGAGCTCCGACCACCTCTGTCGCAAACCTGCCACGTCTTGAAATTCCGCCACATCCGGAAGGGAAGCCGGCGAACGCCCCTGAAACCGTTCGAGCCACACCCATTCGCCCCCGTAAATATGAGCAGTGGTGTCCCGCAACGAACCGAAACTGGACCCCAGCGGCCGCAAGAATTCTTCCAGCTTCACTGCAGCAACCGCTCCCAACATTCTCCGGTTGGCCCAGGCGTTGAATTCATATAGCAAAGCCATCTCGTTGGGGGTCATGCCGCGCCTCCTTGCTGCAAATTATTTTGGCGAGTTTGTTCGGGGCACGCGAAACCTTTCCGCCGCCCGTCAGAATCAGAATGGTAAATTCAGCGCGCGATGCGAATGGGTTTTCCGCCCTTCATCGCACTCGGCGCATGATAGGACTCCAGATCCGAAGGAAAACTCCCGCCCTGCACGTCGGAGCAGTATTCGCGCACCGCCTGCGAAATCACTTCGCCTAGATTCGCGTATCGCCGCGCGAATTTCGGCGACTCCTGGAACGTCAGCCCCAGCAAATCGTGCAGCACCAGGATCTGCCCGTCGCAGTCGGGCCCCGCGCCGATCCCGATCGTCGGAATGCGCACGCTTTGCGTAATCTCTGCCGCCAGCTCACGTGGAATTCCTTCCAACACAATCGAAAAGGCCCCCGCCGCTTCCACCGCGCGCGCATCGCGCAGCAGCTGCTCCGCGCCGCCCGCGGTTTTCCCCTGCACGCGATACCCGCCCATGGCATTCACCGATTGCGGAGTCAATCCCACGTGACCCATCACCGGAATCTCGGCCTCCGTCAACCGCGCAATCACTTCCAACCGGCGCTCGCCGCCTTCCACCTTCACGGCCTCCGCGCCGGCCTCTTTCACGAAGCGCACTGCATTTTGCAACGCTTCGTTTATGTCACCCTGATAGGTGCCAAACGGCATGTCCGCCACCACCAGCGCCCTCTCGACGCCGCGCCGCACCGCCTTCGTGTGGTGCAGCGCTTCCTCCATCGTCAGCGGCAGCGTGCTTTCATACCCCAGCACCACCATCGCCACCGAATCGCCCACCAACACCACGTCCACCCCGGCCTCGTCCATCAAGCGAGCCGTCGGATAGTCGTATGCCGTCAGGCAGGTGATCTTTTTCTTGTTTGTGGAATCCGCAGCCAGGGACTTCCGCTGCAGCAATTCGGGAACCGTCGCTTTCGCAATGCTCCCATTCGGAATGATGCTCATGTCGGCCTCCGGTGCCGTTCCCTGAATGCGGGATACAGCCCTCGCGCGAACAGCCTAACTATAACAAATTGTGATGCAACTCACCATAATTTGTGATGGCGGACGCCTGCCGATGACTGTTTAACCGCATCGAATGTAGGCCCATGGCTTTAGCCATGCCGGCCGCCGCAGGCGGGCCAGTCCTCCTGCTAACGATCTTCCCTATTTCTCCGTCCCGACATTCACCACCCGCGACTCCAGATTCCACCCCCGCAATCCCACGCTCAGTCCGTCTTTCACCGCCTCCTTTGAACATTCCACAACAATCTCTTTCTTCTCTCCCGGCAGAAGCGAAACATAGTTGTCGCTGTAATACGCCGGCAGCACCCGCGTTTTTCCATCCGCCTCCAGCAGGGTCAGCTTCAATTCAATCGCCGCCGTGCTCCCCGCATTCTCCAGCACCACTTTTACGCGACGCTCGTCGCCATCAACGGCGATTCGCGCCGCTGTCTTGACCTGTGCCTCTCCCAGCCGGTTCAGTCTCCGGTAATCCGCGCTCGCTCCGCCCATCCAGTAAAAATTGTCTGACACCAGTTTTCCAGTCGAATCAAGCAATTCCAATTTCACCAGCGCCACGTTCTCTTTCAAAAATGGCTCCAGGTCCAGCGTGAAAAACTCGGTGGTCCCGCTCGGTGCATCCTTCTTCTCCTCACGTTCCGCCAGCAGCTTGTTCTCCAGCGAATAGACGCGCGCGTGCGCTGTCAGCCCCGTTTTCCTATCCGGCAGCGAATTGGACACCTCCACCGCGTTATTCGAAGGGTCCAGCTGCACATGCACCAGTTCGCTGGCCTTCTTCACCGCATAGAACGACGCCTGCGTGTCGTAATCCGAGCTCAAAATCTGCCACGTCGAACTCGGCCACGCCGGTTGCGTCATCCACAGCATCCGCCCCGTATTCGGCGCCCACAAATGCGCGTTCATCCCTTCAAACACCGCGCGGTGCTGCACGTAATTGAACATCTGCGCTTTCCGCTCAAAATCCTCCAGGCTGGTCGGCGCGCCAAACTCCTTTTCCATCTCCGCCATGAACGGCGTCATGTCCCCGTTCGCGCTCTGGTGCCAGTCGTGATACGCCCAGTTGTCGCTGATCGGCCACAAATCCTCGCGCGGAATCCACGCCCGCCAGTTCTCCAGCGTTGGAAACGACGGCGTACCCGTCTCCACCGAAAATCCATGATTCAGCATCGTGAAATACAGCTTCGGCTCCACGTATTTGTAAGGCCCGCTGTTCTGCAGATTCACCTGGTTCGAAGTCGGCGTGTAATACCGCGTTCCATCCACGGTCCGCGTCAACTCTTCAAGCCCCTGGTTCAGGATCGGCTGCGGCACGCCTTCGTTCCGCCCGCACCACACCGCAATCGACGGGTGATTCCGGAAACGCGAAATCGTGTCTCGCGCATTTTCCAGGAACAGCCCAGGGTCCTCCGGCTCGATATTGTAGTTTTGCGTGGAAGCCCAGAAATCGTTCCACACCAGCAGCCCATACTCGTCGGCAAGTTCAAAGAAAACTTCCTCCGTGCTCTGCCCAACCCAGTTCCGGATGATGGTCACGTTCGCGTCCCGGTGCAAGCGGAAAAACGGCTCCAGGCGCTCCCGCGATACGCGCTTCAGCATGTCGTCCATGCCCCAACTGCCGCCGCGCGCTGCGATTCGGACGCCGTTGACCTTGATCGTCAGGTAGGGCGCAGACCGCGTATCCTCGACATGGCTCACCGACGCCGATTTTTCCGCCCCCGGTCTGAGCGAAGCCACCCACGACTTCCAGTTGTCTCTCCACTCCTCGGGAAAAATCGAAGGAAACGGATCCGGTGACGGGACATTCCGAATGCCCGCGTGCGTCACATCCACAATCTGCTCACGCTTGGCTCTCGCCGCCGACGGAGAAAACTCCACGCGTTCTAAGTGGCCCGCGCTGTCGAGAAGGCTCAGTTCATAGGTAAGTTCCCGAATCCCGAACCGCACTTCCTTGACATCCGAATTCCTCCCGTCCACCGTCACCCCGAGTTTCAGCGTGTACAACTCCGGCTTTCCGTATCCATTCGGCCACCACAACCGAGGATGTTGGACTTTCAGTTGCGCAAATTCCGAAGGCGCCAACGTCACCGCATTGTTTCCCGGCGCAAGCGAAATCGCTTTCGTCACCTTCACATTGTCAAACGACGCCTCCAGTGTCCCGCTCACCGTTGTGTTCGTCTCGTTCCGTAGCGGCACCATAATCTCCACATCCGCCGTGCTGCTCTCCGGTAACGGCAGTTTCGTCACCACCTGCGCATCCTCAATCCGCACTCCGCCTGTTGCCCGCACCGTCACCGGCTGCCAGATTCCCGTATCGCGATCCCGGATCGAGGGAATCCAATCCCAACCTTCCGTGTCCACAAACGTCGGCCCATCCAGGCACATCATTCCGCCATTCTCACCCGGCCCGGCCTTGATGCTCTGCTCATGCGGAATTCCCGGATGCGGCGGTGGCGAAACACGTACCGCCAACACATTCGCTCCGCCGGCTTTCGCCGTCTCCGTCACGTCAAACACTCCCCGAATGAACGCGCCCTTGATCGTCCCCATCCGCTTTCCGTTCAGCCAAACTTCCGCAGCGTAGTTGATTCCCTCAAACGTCAACGTCAGCCGCTGCCCCTTCCAATCGGCAGGCGCCATGAACTCGCTTCGATACCAGTAATCCTGCTTGTTCAAACTTTCCGGGATCGCCAGGTTATTCAGCCCGTAATCGGGGTCGGGATAAACGCCCTGGTTGATCATCGTCGTCAGCACCGTTCCCGGAACCGTTGCGTCCCACCAGTCAGGCGTTCGAAATCCATTTTGCGAAATGGCGCCGCCACTCTCCGGAATCTCCGGAGCAGGCCGCAGCTTCCACCGCCCGGAAATTGTCCATTCATTCGAACTCTTCGCTTCAATCCCCAGCTTCGATTCGCTCGCCGCTTTTTTCGCCGGCCGCGAGTAAGCCGCCTTCGTCCTCGGCATCGTGTCCGGATCCTGTGGAGCGCGGTAACCCGCCTGCGCCTGCGTTTGCACCGGCCACGGCTTCGACCCTTCCTCGTAAACCACAGTCGCGAAGTTCACCGGCTTCCTGTAAATCTCCTTCAATTCCTCATCTGTCAACGCGCGCCGCAATACCGTCAGTCCCGCAATCTTCCCGGCAAAATGCCGGTTCTCCTGCGCCGGAAACTGCGCTGGCGCAATCACCAGCAGCGGACTGACTCTTCCCGTATCCAGCCTCCCGCTCGCCACCTTCAGGCCGCTCGCATAAATCTGAACTTCCCGCCCGTCAAATGTCGCCGCAACAAATTGCCACTTGCCCGTCCCAATCCCGGCCGTCCCGGAAAAAGTCGCGTCCCTGCCTCCCCAGTAAAACAATCCCTCGCCGCCGACTCCCAGATAGCGCGAATACTCCTCCCCGGGATCTCCCAAGCCCGCGATCAGCACTGCTCCCTTCGGCACTTCACTCATCCACACCCATGCGTACAAACTCCACGGCGAATCGGCACGCAGCACCGTATCGCTCTTCACCAGGTGTTTTTTCAACTCATCCCCGCCCGCCAAAAAGTTGCCGTTATACGGCCCGTAGCTGGGAGGATCGTTCGAGGGAATATAGATTTGGCCACGTGCCCTGGCAACGCAGAAAAGCGCGGCTCCAAACATCATCACAACGGCAAATCTGGTTTTCATGGTGATCCGAATTTTTCGCTTGGCCGGCTTGGCGTACTCCGGGGAAATAATTCCACATTATTGCTATTGTTGGAAAGCATTTCCGCTGTCCGCCGAAAGAGAATCGCCGCCTATTGTGCGGAAGACTTTGCCGGGGCCTGCGCGCGCCCCTTCCACTGCCCGCCGCGCCCCAGCCAATATCTCACCGCGGAAAGCCAGGTCGCATACGTGTAAAACGCCGCCGCCACCGGCAATGCCGCCGCCCAGAGAGGCGACATCCGGTAAAACCGCACAGTCGGCAAATACGTAATCGCCATCAACGCCCACGCCGCCAGTCCCAACCGCCACACCACTGGCCGCGCGGTGAACGTGAAAATCACCGGCAGCAAATACGTCACCAGCATTCCCAGCATCGTCCCCGCCAGCGCCAGCCACGAATACCCAAGTTGCGTGAACGCCGTCCGCGCGATCAAATCCCGAATCTCCGTGAACGACATATACGTTCGCAGGCTCACGCTCTTCCGCGTCAACCCCATCCAGATTCCTCCGCCCGTCCGCTTCACCGCCCGCGCCAGCGTGCAGTCATCAATCACTTCGCCCCGAATCGCCGCCAAGCCGCCAATCCTCTCCAGCGCTTTTCGACAGAGCAATACGCAGCCTCCCGCCGCACCTGCCGTCTTCCATTTCCGGCTCGCAGTCCAGCTCGGCGGATAAAGTTTCAGGAAAAAATAAAGGAAGGGCGGAATCAGCAGGCGTTCCGGCAACGAGTTCACCTGCGACAGCACCATCAACGAGACCAGATCCAGCTTATCTTTCTCCGCGCGCTCCACCACCCGGCGCAGCGTATCCGGCGCATGCTCAATATCCGCATCCGTGAACCAGAAATATTCCCCCTCTTCGGCGCCGGCACTCTCCACGCCCTGCTGCATCGCCAGAAGTTTCCCCGTCCACCCGCTCTCGAGCGCCGCCCCTTCGAAAATCAACACGCGTTCGGCGGCCCCCGCCCGCGCGGCCGCTTCCCGCGCCAGCGCGCCGGTTCCGTCCTCGCTGTGGTCGTCCACCACGACCACCCGCAGCCGGCCTGGGTAGTCCTGCTTTACCAGCGATTCTACCGTCCGCGCGATGAACTCCGCCTCATCGCGCGCCGGAACAATGGTCACCACACGCGGCCACCGCTCCAAAGATTCCTGCTTCAGAGTGTCGTCATCGAACGCGAGGAGTTGCCAGAATGCCCCGCGAAAAAAGGTCAGCACAACCCAGATCAGCAGCGACAGAACAGCGAGTATGAGGGCCAGTAGACTCACGCCCCATTCTGTCCCAATTCCCAACCTGCCGCCACCGTTTGGAGTGCGGAAGCTCAGCTCCCGCCTTAGGGGTTCAACCGAACCACCCGACTTCCCCATCTACTCCCCAAACTTACGCCAAATCCTCTGCCCGGATCGGCAGCCGCCGCACCGGCTTCCCCGTCGCCGCAAATATCGCATTGCACACCGCCGGCGCGATCGGCGGCGTCCCCGGCTCTCCAACCCCGCCCGGTCCGTCGTTGCTCTCCACAATGTGCACTTCCACCTGCGGCGTCTCGTTCATCCGCACCACGTCGTAATCATTGAAGTTCGCTTGCTCCACGCGCCCATTGGCAATGGTAATCTCGCCCTTCAGCGCCGCCGTCAGTCCATAAATAATTCCGCCCTCAATCTGCGCGCGAATTGTCTCCGGATTTACGTGACGCCCGCAATCCACCGCCGCCACCACGCGATCGACCCGCACCGTATGCGCCTTGCGGTCAATGCTGATCTCCGCCACTTCCGCCACGTAGCTTCCAAACGATTCCACTACCGCAATTCCCCGGTAACGCCCAGCGGCCAGCGGCTTCGTCCATCCCGCCTTTTCCGCCGCCAGTTCCAGCACCCCGCGTTGCCGCGCGTCCTTCGTCAGCAACCCGCGCCGGAATTCAAACGGATCTTTCCCCGCTGCCTTCGCCAGTTCGTCCACAAAACATTCCGCAATATATCCGTTGTGCGAATTTCCCACCGACCGCCAGAATCCCACCGGCACGCCCGGCTCCGTCAGCAGGTACTCCACCAGAAAATTCGGCACATCGTATTTCAGCGTCGCAATCCCTTCCGTCGCCGTATCATCCAAACCATTTTTCACCGATCCGGGGAAAAATCGCGACATGATCGACGGCCCCACAATCCGCGATTTCCACGCCACCGGTCCGCCCCTGTCGTCCAGCCCCGCCCACAGTTTCACCATCACCGCCGGCCGGTAAAAATCGTGCTGCATGTCGTCCTCGCGCGACCACGTCACCTGCACGGGCGCGGCCGTTGTCTTCGAAAGTTCCACCGCCTCGATGATAAAGTCCAGTTCGGCGCGCCGCCCGAACCCTCCCCCCAGATACGTAGTGTGAATCTTCACTTGCTCCGGCTTCAATCCCGTAATTTTCGACCCGGCGATCTGCGCAAACGTCTGAAACTGCGTCGGCGCATAAATGTCGCAGCCGTCCGCGCGCACGTCCGCCGTGCAGTTCATCGGCTCCATCGTCGCGTGCGCCAGAAACGGAACCGCATATACGGCTTCCACTTTCTTCGCCGTGCCGGGCATCGTCCCGGCCACGTCGCCGTCCTTGCGCGCAATCACGCCGGTCTGCTCGAGGCGCTCTTGATACAACTTGTGGATCGCGTCGCTCGAATTCTTCGCGTTCGCACCTTCGTCCCAGCTAATCTCGAGCGCGTTTCGCCCTTCCATCGCCGACCAGGTGTTGTCGGCCACCACTGCCACGCCGGTCGAAACCTGCACGACGCTCGTCACTCCACGCACCGCCTTCGCCTTCGTCCCGTCAAAGCTCTTCACCGTGCCGCCAAACACCGGGCACCGCGCCACCGCCGCATGCAGCATCTTCGGCCGCCGCACATCAATCCCAAACTCCGCCGTCCCGTTCACCTTGATTCCGGAATCAATCCGCTTCGTTGCTTTCCCGACGTACCTATACTCTTTCGTGCCTTTCCGCTTCGGGCTCGCCGGCACCGGCAGCTTCGCCGCTTCTTCCACCAGCGCGCCATAACCGATTTGCTTACCAGAAGCTGTGTTCACCACTGCGCTGTTTTCCGTGTGGCACGCGGCAGGCTCCACGTTCCACCGCTTCGCCGCCGTCGCTACCAGCATCTCTCGCGCCGCGGCTCCCGCTTTCGCCAGCGGTTCCCACGAGGCGCGAATGCTTGTGCTGCCGCCCGTGCCCTGCAATCCGAAAACCGGATTGAAATAGACCGGTGCCGCGGGTGCAAATTCCGTCTTGATCTTTTTCCAGTCAAGGTCCAGTTCATCCGCCAGGATCATCGCGAGCGCGGTATTGATTCCCTGGCCCATCTCAGACTTGTCGATAATCAGCATCGTCGTATCGTCCAGAGCAATCTGCACCCACGCGTTGATCGCCGCCGCACCTGTCGGCGGCACACCCGCCAGCGCCTCATATTTCCCCGGCAGGTAAAGCCCAATCACCAATCCGGCCCCGCCTGCCGCGCTCTTTTTTAGAAATTCCCGCCGGCCCACCATCTCTATCGTTGGCATTTCTTCTCCTCTTAAACCAGATCCTGGGGCTGAATGGGCAGCCGGCGCAGACGCTTGCCGGTGGCCGCAAAAATTGCGTTGCACATCGCCGGAGCAACCACCGGCAATCCCGGCTCGCCGATCCCCGTCGGCTCCTCCTTGCTCATCACCACATGGACTTCCATTTTCGGCGCCTCGTTCATCCGCGGCATCCGGTAATCATTGAAATTCGATTGCACCACGCGACCTCCGCTGATCGTGATGGCGTCATAGGATGCAGCGGAGAGCCCGTAAATGGCGGCGCTTTCGACTTGTGACCGGACGCCCTCCGGATTGATCGGCCGTCCGCAATCCACGGCGTAAACCAGTCGCTCGAGCTTCACGGCTCCGTTTTTCACGCTGATTTCGGCGACGGCCGCGGTGTAGGAATCAAAAGAATAAAATGCCGCAATCCCGCGTCCTTGTCCCTCAGGCAACGGTTTTCCCCAACCTGCCTTTTCCGCCGCGAGTTCTAACACTCCCTTCAGTCGCGCAGTGTCCAATGGCGGTTCCTTCTCCGCGTCGAACAGCGGAATTTTCCGATCCCCGCCAATCAGCTTCAGCCGAAATGCCAGCGGATCCTCGCCGGAGGCAGCCGCAAGCTCATCAATAAAACTTTCCACTACGAAGCCGCTGGTTGAATGCTCCACGGAGCGCCACCACGCCCGTGGCACGCTCGATTCCGCCAGGGTGTATTCGATGCGGATATTCGGCGTCTGGTACGGAATTGTTAACCCGGTGCCGAATTCGCCCTGCTCGGGTTTTTCCGCGCCGTTCTCGCGCCACTTGGCCGCGATGGATGTCGAAGTCTGAAAATGTTTCCATGCGGCAAGGTTGCCGTTAGCGTCCAACGCGCCTTGCATTTTGTGATACGACGCCGGGCGATAAAAGTCGTGCTGCATGTCGTCCTCGCGGGTCCACAGGACCATCACGGGTTTTCCCGCGGCCTTGGCCACCTGCGCTGCTTCCATCACGAAATCCGCCTGGTAGCGGCGCCCGAACCCGCCGCCCATCAGCGTCGTGTGCACGATCACTTTTTCCGGCGGCAGCTTGGCCGCTTCAGCGATCACTCCTTGCGCCCATTGCGGTGCCTGCGTCGGAACCCAAGCTTCCGCTCCGTCCGGCCCGATCTGCACGGTCGAATTCATCGGCTCCATGCAGGCATGAGCGGCAAAAGGGAATTCATAAGCGGCTTCGATTTTCCTCGCGCTGGACCCCAGCACCGAGTCCGCATCCCCATCATTGCGGACAATCTTTCCCGGTTTCGCCAGATTCTCCAGAAACTGCTCGTGCAGTCCGGCGCTCGATTCCTTTGCCGCCGGGCCCAGGTCCCATTTCAGTTCGAGCGCCTTGCGGCCCTCGATCGCGGCCCAGGAATTCACCGCCAGCACCGCAACGCCGCCCGCGGTCGAAGCCCCGCGCCCGCTGGTTTCAAACGCAATCACATCGCGGACGCCGGGCACCGCTTTTGCCTTTGCGGCGTCAAAGGAAGCCACCTTGCCGCCAAACACCGGACAGCGAGCCACAACCGCAAATAGCATTCCTGGAACGCGCGAATCGATACCAAACACAGCCATGCCAGTGGTCTTCTCCCGAACCTCATATCGCCGCGTATCATGGCCGACCAGCGTGAAATCATCCGAATTCTTCAGCGGCACCGTGTTGAAATTCGGAACCGGCAGCTTCGCGGCAGACTCGACCAGCTCGCCGTACGCGAAATAACGCTTCGGGTTGCCATGAACCACCCGGCCGTCCACTGCTTTGCAGGTGTCCGCGCCAACTTCCCACTTCTTCGCGGCCGCGGCAATCAGCATTTCGCGCGCTGCCGCGCCCGCCCGGCGCAGGGGCAACCACGAACCGGCAACGCTCCCGCTGCCTCCGGTGCCCAGATCATAAATCTTCGGATTCGTGGGCGCCTGCTCCACCTTCACATTCTTCCAATCCACCGAAAGCTCTTCTGCAAGGATCATCGGCAGAGCCGTCATGATTCCCTGGCCCATTTCCGATTTGCCAAGAATCAGCGTCACGCGATTGTCGGGGGTAATCCGGACCCACGCATCATATGGACTCGGCGGTTTCTTTTCCTGCTCCGCGGCCTGCCCGGCAAAAGCGCGGGCAGACATACGAAAACCGACGACCAATGCCGCGCCGCCGGCTGCACCCGTCCTCAGAAATTCGCGGCGGGAGAACGCAGGACTGTTTGCCATAAGACACCCCGGAAAGTTTCGCGAACAATTCGGTGAAAAAGGGCTGGAGTGTTGAATTAAGACTTGCCGGCTCCGAGGGAAGCGGCGTGGTGGATGGCTTTGCGGATGCGCTGGTACGTGCCGCAGCGGCAAATGTTTCCGCTCATGGCATCGTCAATATCCGCATCGGTTGGATTGGGTTTCTTTGCCAGCAGCGCCGCCGCGGACATGATCTGCCCGGACTGGCAGTATCCACACTGCGGCACGTCTTCTTCGATCCAGGCCTTCTGTACCGGATGCGACGCATCCGCCGAAAGCCCCTCAATCGTGGTGATTTTCTTCCCGGCAACGCTCGAGACCGGCGTGATGCAAGAGCGCGCCGCCTCTCCGTTGATGTGCACCGTGCACGCGCCGCAAAGCGCCATCCCGCAGCCGAACTTCGTGCCCGTCATGTTCAGCGTGTCCCGCAGCACCCAGAGCAGCGGCATCTGCGGATCAACATCAACGGTAGTGGACTTCCCATTCAACGTAAAAGTTGTGCCCATGTTCTTCTCCCCCAACTCGCCAATTATCCTACAACACCCCGCCACCGTATGGAAATCACCGAAAATCCGCTTGCCACCGCGCCTCCTTGCTTTGGCAGCAATCCTTGAAATGCCGCGACGCTTTGCTCCGAGCCGGCTAATTCTGCCCGCACCGCTCCGCTTGGAGATTGCGGCGCAGGTAGCCTTTGGCTCGAAACATCATCGTTCTCAGAACAGGAAGGCGAGTGTTCAGCACGCGAGCGATCTCGGAGTAGCTCATTCGTTTGTAGTAGAGCAGGATCAGCGGAGCTTTGTATCTTTCCGGCAGGCGAGTCAATTGCTCCCTGAACTGGCGGTGTTCGTCCTTGCGCAAAAGTTGGGAAAGTGGCGAAGGAATCGAACGATCGGGGATGCACTCAGCGTCGGTCTCCTCCAGGGAAGAACTCTGCTCGCGTTTTCTTTTCCGTAGTTTGTCAATGCAGTGGCGCCCTGCCACCCTTGAGACCCATGGGCGAAAGGGCAACGTCTCCTCTTTTTGGTGCAGCACCCTGTAAAGTTTCAGGAAGACTTCCGCCGCCGCATCCTCGGCATCTTCCGGCTGCCGGAAAAACCGCCGGCAGATCCCCAAAACATAGCGATAGTGAGCCGCATAAAGGGTGCTGAACACCTCGGGACAGATTGGCTGCGCCGGATTCTGGGCCGCGCCGAACGGCACATCTTCCATCATCATTAAAGGAGATTTTGTTGCCATCACCGGTCCTTTCCTCTGAACTTGGACACACGAGTAGCGTCGTGCTCGCTGCAAATGGCCGAGCTCGTCGTTACCTTTGTTCAGCTAGCTGAACCTTTTTTCGCTTCGCTCGCGGCTTGCCTCGATCGAACATCGAAACTCTGGCCCCGTCGAGGCCTTGAAATCTCTTTGTTGCCTGCGGAAGGGCGCTCCGGCGCCATGGCTTCGCGGCGGCGGACGACCAGGAGCGTCAAATCATCGCTCGGCGAACACGTGTCGGCGAAGTCGAGGACCGCCCCTAGAGTGGAAAAGAGAACCTGGTTTGCAGTGGCTCCGCCGATTGCCTTCGCTGCAGCCGTTAACCTTTCCATCTCAAACTCCTCGTCCAGGGGATTCCGGCATTCTGTAAGGCCGTCGGAATAAGCCAGCAGCAAATCGCCCGGATCCAGGCAGACACTCCCCGCCTCGTATTTCGCTTCTTTAAGCGCGCCTAGCATCGGGCCGCCCTTTTCGAGCCGTTCCACCGACCTGTCGCGCCGCAAAAGCAGCGGAGGCGGCAGGCCGGCGCTGCAGTAGACAAGTTCACCGCTCTCGGGATCGAGTCGGGCAAAGAACAGGGCTGCGATCGGCGGCTCGTTCTGATCCCGGCACAATTCGCGATTGACCCTGGTGACCACGTCTGCGGGCGGCAAGTTGGTTCTCGCCGAGCGTTGAATCAGGTCCATCAAATGGGCCTGCCAGATTCCTGCCGACAATCCTTTGCCCGCGATGTCACCCACGGTTATCCCAAGCACGGAGTCGAGTTTCATCACCTTGAAAAAATCCCCCGACAGGTGGCGTACCGGGAAAATTTCGCCGGCAATTTCGAACTCGCCCGATACCAATTCGCGCGGGGCGCATAGCCGCCGTTGAATCTGGGCCGCCTCATAAATGGCTTGCTGCAGTTTTACATGCTCACGGCGCACGCTCTCGAGCTCGTCTTTCAGCAACGGGGCGCTCTCTCTGAAGTGGGTCGCTGTGGCAGCAGGCGCCTGCTTGCGTGCCTGCCCCTCCGCGGCGGGGTTCGCGGCCAGCGCTGGGCGCTTCCCCGGCAGCTTTCGCGGCGCGTTCTGTCTTTCTGTAACTGGCGTGATCATGTTCATTTCATCCTACGAACTTGTAACCCACCCCGTGCACGGTCAGGAAAAATCGCGGCTGCTCTGGAACTGGCTCAAGTTTCTGTCGAATCCGCACGATATGAGCATCCACCGTCCGTGTGGTTGGGAAGTTTTCATATCCCCAGACCTCGTCGAGCAGCCGCTCGCGGCTCAGCGTCTCCCCGGAGTGACATAGAAAATGCTTCAGCAGCTCAAATTCCTTGCTTGAAAATTCCACCGGGTTACCACCCCGGGTCACCTGGTAGCTCCGCAAATTCACGTCCACATCCCCGAAGGTATAGCGGTCCTGCTCTTTCGGAAGTGCCTGTGCCCGCCGTAGAACAGCTTTTACACGAGCGAGTAATTCCCGGATCGAGAAAGGCTTCGTGACGTAATCATCGGCGCCAAGTTCCAGGCCGACAACCTTGTCCACCTCCTGCCCGCGTGCCGTAAGCATGATGATGGGAATTGAGGGACGCTTGGCCTTCAGCTGCTTGCACACATCCAGCCCGCTCATGCGCGGCATCATCACATCCAGTACGACCAGGTCCGGAGAATCCTTCAGCGCCCGCTCGAGGCCCTCGACGCCATCGAGCGCCGTCAGCACCTGAAACCCCTCGAACTCGAAGTTATCGCGTAGGCCGGCAACCATGTTCGGCTCGTCCTCGACTATCAGAATCTTCACTGGACACATACCGTCTCCCTTTTCCATGACCCGAACAGTGTTGCTCAGTAACCCTTACGCGGTTGCGCTTCCCGTTTGTGAAGCGGAAGCGAACGGCAGCGCGATCGTGAATTTGCTGCCTTTTTCGGGGGCGCTTTCCACCGTTACATCCCCTCCGTGCGCCCGCGCGATATGACGGACGAGGGAGAGACCCAACCCTGATCCCTTCACGTTGTGCACCAGCGGATCGCCGCAGCGGTAAAACTTCTCGAAGATTTTGTCCTGTTCGTTGGCTGGAATACCGATGCCGCTGTCCCGGACTTCCAGGTTTATGGAGCCGCCGGAGCGATATAGGCTCACGCCGATGAACTTCCGATCCCTGGAATACTTCAGCGCATTGTTCACCAGGTTGAGCAGCGATCGCGCAATCGCCTCGCGATCCACCTTCACTGGTGGAATATCGCCGGAAATGTTTTCCTCGAACGCGAATCCATTTTGCTGGATTTGGAACCGATAGGATTCCAGGGTCGAATGAACCAATTCACCCAGGTCAGTTTCCTGAAACTCATATTCCTTACGCCCGGCCTCGATTCGGGAAAAATCCAGGATGTTGTTGATGAGCGCCGTCAGGCGTTCGCTCTCCTCCCGGATAATGCGAAAATACTCCTGGTATTTCTCCTTGTCCTTCAGCCGCCCCAACTCCAGCGTTTCGGCATAGAGCCGGATGAGAGCCAGAGGCGTTCGCAATTCGTGTGAGACGTTGGCGACAAAATCGGATTTCACTCTCGCGAGTGTCATTTCTCTGGAGACGTTGCGATAGGTCAGCCAAATTCCACCGGCCATAAGTACGGAGAGTGCCGCAAGGACAATGTAGTTATACCTGAGGAATTTAGAGCCTATATCGGCAACCGTTGTTCCCTGGTATTTGATCGCTACGCTTAACCCGGGGAAAACAAGTTCAAAACTGCGGTCCGCCTCCGGATTGCCCCCGTCCCAATTTGCGGAGGATACCCAGGGAGCGGGATCCTTCGACGGATGAATCATCATGACAGGCGGATTCTCTTCGAGCTGCAGCACATTGCTCCTGCTGGTCAATACATCCTTCATCATCGCGGGCAAAAACGTCTTGCGGAGATAGTCTTCGTCAAACGAGACAAACCCAAGCTCCACGCGATCTTTCGGCACGTCGGGCGGGATAAAGTAAGCCAGGTTATAGTAGGCGCGCTGATTATCGTTTAGCATCCAGCCGCCTTCAAACAGCACTGGCTCGTCCTCCTTCTCCATCCGGTGAACCTTCGCGGCCATCTGGGGGGCATCCAGAGAAATCCACGACTGTGCCATGTTGATCGACTCCTGAGCGCGCGCGTAGAATCCCGAATCCCAGTCGCGTCCCGGCTGCGCCCGGCTCACAAACAGATTGCTCTTCTTGTCGTACAGGAACGCGTACGCGAATTCGGGATATTCCGTCAGCATTTGCTCGAGTTTGGCCTTGATTTTGTCGCGATCCCCGTCGGCGTTAGGAAACTTGTTACGAACAGGAATGACCATATCGTTGGCTTTGTGCCAGGTTTTCTTCTCGGCAATCTTCAGTACGTGGGAAAAGTCGCGTTGGATGGCTGCCTCGACAGCCTCAGACCGCTGGATATGCTTCAGGTTCCAGATGCTGAAACCCATCAAGGCTGCCGCTGGCAGCACAATGGCCAGCTCCAGTGTCAGGAGCGTTCGCGTGCGGTCCGTCAATCGCCATTTCTTGGACATTCCAACCCTCGCCCGGTCTTTCCGTCGATCTTACCGGGCATGACTATAAAGGCTTGCCGAAACGAATGTGTCAAGCCAACGCAAAGGATTGTAAAAAGTTGTAAAAGAGGCCGCTAGCGCGTACCCGTTTTGACGCACTTCCACCACGCTGGAATTCGCTCCCGGCCTTCCCGGCGAGATGGTCCAAATGCTTGGGGAACTACGAAACGTCCGTGAAACTAACAGGGACTCAATCGATTACAACGTCGCCGGCTCCATCGCCGGCGGTTCCTTCTCCACGCCCTTCCACCCCACCGGCCGCCCGCTCACCGCTTCCTTCACCGACCGGAACAGCACGATATACATCAGCTGCCGGTAATAAAATCTCTGCAGCAGCACCGGAATCAGCAGCGTCCAGTCTTCGTGCCTCTCCAGCGCAAACGCGATCACGCACGTCAGCACGTCAATCAGCAGGAATCCCAGGAAAAACACCACGGAATGCTGCACGTCCGCTGCCGTCCACAACTGCGGAATCTGCGTGATGTGCAGCCCCGCCAGTCCCCAGAGCGCCAGGCTCCCCAAAAACAAAAGGTCCAGCACCGGCGAAAACAACGGCAGCAAAATCTGAAACACAAAAATATTCGGCAGCGCCACCCATCCGAGCGTTCCGTACTTCGGCCGGAACAGCGTGTCGCTGTGTTTCCAGAACGATTGCAGCGTCCCAAACGTCCACCGGAACCTCTGCCGGATCAGCTGCCCCGGAGTCTCCGGCGCTTCGGTCCATGCGATCGCCTCTTCATCGTAGGTAACCCGCCATCCCAGCCGCCGGATCGCGATCGTCAGGTCCGCGTCTTCCGCCACCGTGTCCGCCGTGATTCCTCCCACCGCCTCGATCGCTTCTCTTCGCCACGCGCCAAGCGCTCCGGGCACCACCGTGATGCAATTCAGCAAATCAAACGCGCGCTTCTCCATGTTCTGGCTGGTGATATATTCGAGCGCTTGCCAGCGCGTCAGCCAGCGCGAACGGTTGCCCACCTTTACGTTTCCCGCCACCGCGCCCACTTTCGGGTCCGAAAAATGCCGCAGCAGCTTCTGAATCGCATCCGCCTCAATTTCCGTGTCCGCGTCAATCGTCACCACGAACGCCGTCCGCGCGTGCGAGAGCGCATTGTTCAGGGCCGCCGCCTTCCCCCGGTTCACTTGATGAAGGATCTGCACGCAGCCGTTGTTGCCAAAATTGTTTTCCAGGATCGCGAGCGTCCGGTCTGACGATCCGTCGTCCACCACAATCACGCGGATATCGCTCAAATCCGAGTGCAGCACCGATTCGACCGTCTGCACGATCACGCTCTCTTCGTTGTACGCAGGGATCAGCACCGTCACTCCCGGCGAAGGTTCCGCCAGTTTCGCGTTGTCTGGCCGCAGTTTTTCGATGATCGCCAATATGCCGATGATCACCGCCCGCCCGCTCACCAGCACAATCCCCAGAATAAAAACCGTTGCGATGGCGAACCGTGACCACTGAAATATGCTGAAAATGAATCCGTCCGCCTGCGCCGCCAGCCGTTCGCGGAACGTCAGCGGCAGCATCAGGTCCGCGCGCGTTTTCCCCAACAGAGCCGCCACCGACACAAATTGATACCCTCGCGCCCTCAACTGGTCAATGATCAGCGGCAGCGCGGCCAACGTTTGCGCGCGCTCCCCTCCTCCGTCGTGCAGCAGCACAATGTTTCCATTCTTTGCCTGCCGCACCACGTCGTCCGCAATTTCCTGCGCCGGGCGTTGACGCTTGTCTTCCGTCATTCGCCAGTCGTCGGGATCGATCCGCTGCCCCACGATGATGTAGCCCAATTCCTGCGGGTAGGGAAGTTGCGCCACTTCCTCCGCATATTCGGGCTGGTGATCGATGCCGTAGGGCGGGCGGAAAAAGAGCGATTTTACTCCGAGCGTGCTTTCGATCAGCCGCTGTGTCAGGTTCAGTTCCCACTTCAGCTGCGTCCGCGAAATTTCATCGAACTGCGGGTGCGTCCAGGTGTGGTTCCCGATCTCGTGCCCCTCGTTGTATTCCCGCTTCAGCAGGTCTGGCGCGCGGTTCGCCTGGTCCCCAATCACAAAAAATATCCCCGGTACTTTCTTTTCTTTCAAGATATCCAGAATCCTCGGCGTCCATCTGCGGTCCGGCCCGTCGTCAAACGACAACACCACCTTCTTTTTCGCCCCGCCGATCTGGTCAATGTCATAGGAAAGCGGATACGCATCATACTTTTCGCCGGTAATCAGCGCCGTTGCCGGATCGTAGGTAATGCTGCGGTGCCCCTGCTTCGGCACGTCCGCGATGTGCCAGATATCTCCGTCGCCCTCCAAAATCAGGTCCGGCCCCGGCGGCAGGTCCGCCAGCTTCGCGCGCGCCGCGTCATCCGGGTGCGTCGCATCCCACACCGGCCACAACGAGGAATCCGACGATCCCAGCCTCCACAGCGCCGTTCCCTGCACGCCCAGCCGTTCGCTCGCCCGCAATTCGTTGTACGCCGTCACCGCATCGAGCATCCATACCTGGTGCGTGTGGTTTTGCTCATCCGAATACGAATAATGCGGATTCAAAGTCGCCGGATCGAACTCCACCTCGCTTTCCGATTCATAGGCGTGCAGCAGCGCTTCCTGGATGCTGAATTCCTCCGCGTGCGGCTTTTCCTTCTTCGAAGTTTCCGTCCAGTCGTAGGAATAGTTTGCGATGCCCACCACGATCTTCTGCGCCGGCACCACCTCCAGCACCTGCCGCAGGTTTTCCACAAACCAGTCCTGCGCCGCGATCGGCCCGGGCGGCGACGTCAGCCAGTGCTGGTCGTAGTTCATCAGGATGATCGCGTCGGTCTCCTTGCCGAAAAATTCATAGTCATACGAGTCGTCCCGCGCCGGCAGCGCAATCATCAGCTTCAGCCCAACCGCGTGCAACGCGGGCGCAAACTGTCCAATAAATTTCTGGAAATTGTCCTGGCTCTCGTCCGGCACTTCCTCGAAGTCCACCACGATCCCAGCCTGTTTCGCCGCCACCGCGTATTGCGTGACGTCGGAAATCAGCCGGCCGCGCGCAGCCGGGTTCCCCAGCAGCTCCGCCATTTCCTTCACCCGCCACACCGCGCCGTCGTAATTGTTCAGCAGGCCCATCATCGGCAGTTCCAGCGGCGGTGTCAGGGAACGCATCCACTGGTGCAGCTTGTCCTGCTGCAGCCGCGAGAACGCTTCGGCCGGCGATGCCTCGACCGTCTGGTTCCGTTCGTAGTCCACCACCGTGATCGCCCCATCGGGCGTCACCGCGTGCAATTGCTCCGGCATCAGCAGGTCGATGTCTTTGTAATGTTTTTTAAGCGAGGCCAGGCTGTTGGGGTCCCAGCTTACGAAAAACGCCGCGCGCAGCGGGTCATACTTTGCGGGAACCTGTCCGATGTTTGCCACCCGCTTGTGGCGTCCCTCGCGCTGTACCACCGGCTTCAACAGCTTTTTTTTGATCGAGTGATAGATGGGCCGCGTGTCGGGCAGCAGCGCCGCCGGCAATTCTACGCTCCCCGCGATCGTCAGGAAGAAATAAATCAGCAGCAGCGTCAGCAGCGCGCCGCTGACTTCCAGGATGCGGCGCGTCCGCCGCCAGCGGACTTTCTCCGAGTCGTAAAAAATAGGTTTTCGTTCTTTCATGAACCCTGGCTGCCCTCAGGCGCGGGCGGGATCGCACTTCGGGACAACGCACTCCGTCGAGTGGAACAAAATCCTCCTTATTGTAAGATGCAAAGCACGAATGAAGCGAATTTTCTCCAGCCCCATCCTGGCTCTCGTTATCGGCGCCGCAATGCGCCTCTTTTTTGTATGGAAGTTTCCCGCCGGCTCGGGCGACACCGTCATTTACGATCAGCTCGCCACCAACTGGCTGAAACACGCGAAATACGCCATGGACATAGCCGGCCAGCCCGTCTCTGTGGACATCCGCATGCCCGGGTATCCCGCATTTCTGGCCATCGTCTATGCCTTGACGGGACATGTCGGGGAAGCCGCCCGCCGCGCCGTTCTCCTCGCCCAGGCCTTCGTGGATTTATCCACCTGCGTGCTGATCGGCGCCCTCGCCGCGTTCCTCGCTTACCTATCGAATGAAAAAGACAACGCTCGCCGCGCATTCCTCATCGGGCTCTGGCTCGCCGCAATTTGCCCCTTCACCGCCAACTACGCCGCCGTTCCCTTGACCGAAGTCTGGGCCGTATTTTTCACTGCCCTCGCCATGTTGTTTCTGGCCGCCGTCATCGCTCGCGCCACAGGTGTTTCCACCTTGGGACAGTGGCCGCTAAGCGGCAGCAATTATTGGCTGGCCGCCGGGCTCGCCGGTTTCGTCGTCGGCCTCGGCACTCTCTTCCGCCCCGAAGCGCCGCTCCTGCTTGTGACAGTTTTCCTCATCCTGGCCGTTGTGCTTCTCCGCCGCGGAGAATTCCAGCGCTTGGTCCTTACCATCGCCTTCGTGAGTTTCGCCGCCGCCCTGCCGCTCGTTCCCTGGACCATTCGCAACGCTTCGACGCTCCACGAATTTCAACCCCTCACTCCGAAAGACGCTTCTCTCCCCGGCGAACTCATTCCGAAAGGCTTCATGGCCTGGGAACGCACCTGGCTCTACCGCGTCCGCGATTGCTATCTTGTTTCCTGGAAGTTGAACGGCGAGGAGATTCACCTAAGCGATATTCCCGATGCGGCCTTCGACACTCCCGAGGAACGGAATCAGGTTGCCGCCTTTCTCGACGCCTACAACGAGGATCTCAACCTCACCCCGGAAGAAGACGCCGTCTTCGCCCAACTCGCTCGCGAACGCACCGCCCGGCATCCTCTTCGCACCTATCTCCTCATTCCTTTTCGGCGGGCTGTCCGCATCTGGTTTACCCCGCGGATCGAACTCATCCCTGTCTCCGGCAATGTCTTCCCGCTGATGTACATGCGGCAGGAAGATCCCGTGGACCAGCGCGTCACTATCCTGTTTTTCTTCCTAAATATTCTCTATGTGGGCCTGGGATTATGGGGGGCGTTCCGTCTCGGCCGCTCTCCCGCCGCTCGTGCCGCGGTCTCTTTCTTCTTCCTCTACATTCTTGCCCGCACTGCCTTCCTCACCACCCTGGAAACCCCCGAACCCCGCTACGTCCTGGTCTGCTTTCCCGCCCTCATCGCCCTCGCCACCCAACTCTTCCTCACCCGCTCACCCCAACAATTCCTCAACCCTCCTCAATAAAGCCCACCTGCCGCGCCAAGAAGTGTGCTCTCCTCCTTGACAGGGTGCGGCCCGCCCGAGCTTGCCGAAGGGCGGCTCAGCCACCGCTTTTACGGACTCATCCCCATCGACCAACTCGCATCCCGCCTCCCACGACGGGCCCAAACCACCGATCTCAGGCCTCACCTCCACTGACACTTAACCGTCAACAGGTACTCTGTTGCTCCGGACCATCCTGTGCGAAGATGGGGGCGACAAGCGCCCAGCCCCCGGCGCCTGCTACCTTCGGTTTTTCCCGACCTAGCCCAGTCCCAGACGCTTTGGTGCTTTCCGATTACCGCCAGCGGGAGTTACACTCCCCGTCTGGCCTTGCGGTTATCTGAATCACGTCGCGTGGGGTGCGTTATGAGCGAACAATGGAAAAAGTGGGAAGGCCAGGCGATCGAGGGCAGATTCGTCCTGGGGCAATGCCTTTCCAGCACCGAATTCCAGGCCGCGTATCTCACGGAACTCCCGGATCCCCCGGGCCAAAAAGCGGTGCTCAAATTGGTCGCCGCCGGTTCGCCCGCTGCCGAACAGCAACTCGCCCTCTGGAAGCGCGCAGTTCATCTCACTCATCCCAACCTGCTCACGATTTTTGAGGCCGGCCGCTGCCGCCTGGAAGAGCTGCCTTTCATTTATGTCATCATGGAATTTGCCGAAGAGAATCTCGGCGAGATTTTGCCGCAGCGCGCCCTTACCGGGGAAGAAGTGCGCGATGTCCTCGACCCGGCTCTCGATGTCCTCGTCTACCTTCACGGCAAGGGCCTCGTCCACGGCCATCTGAAGCCCTCAAACATTCTTGCCACCCACGACCGCCTGAAACTTTCAAGCGACTCGATCTTTCCAATCGGTGAAAGGCGCCAGCTTCTTCGCGCCCGTGACATCTATGACGCGCCCGAAATCGAATCCGCCCCGGCCGCCGCCAAGGAAGATGTCTGGTCGCTCGGGATCACGCTCGCGGAAGCGTTGACGCAACATCCCCCGGTCTTTCCGTCAGAGCCGTCGGCGGATCCAGCAGTTCCCCGCGAACTCCCAGACCTGTTTCTCGTGATTGCAAAGCACTCGCTTCGCCGCGATCCAAACCACCGCTGGAGCGTTGCCGAAATCGCGGCGCGTCTGAACCCCGCTCCCCTGGCCGCCACTGCCCTGGCTTCCCCCCCACCCGTTCGGTCAACGGCGCCATTGACGCCTTTGATAGATGTCTCTCCATTGAGCGTCCCGCTTTCCAGCGAACCCCCCATGCCACTGGCCAAAATGCCGGCCACCGCGGAAACTCCGGTGCGCCGCCAACCGCCACCCCCGAAGCGCCAGAATGCCTCGATGCTTGACTACCTCGTTCCCGTGCTCCTCGGCGCCGCCGTATTCGCCGGTCTCATCTTTGCCATCCCGCGGATCTTCAACTTTCGCAGCCAGCCCTCCTCCACCTCCGCTTCGGTAACCAGCGAACAGCCCGTCGCCGGAAAGCCCGCTGAGTCTCACGAACTCCAGCCGGCCGCCATCCCCGCCTCCAGGGCGCCAGAAAAAGCCGCCAGCGGCGAGCCACCCAATCAATTAACCAACCGGCCCGTCGAAGCCTCTTCGCTCACCCCGTCGCCTGCCGTTTTGCACGCGGCTCCGTCGCCCGCGCCGCGCGCAAAAACAGCCGGCGCGGTTGTCGGCCGCGGCGAAGTCCTGAACGAAGTCCTGCCGAAACCTCCGCAAAAAGCGCTCTCCACCATTCACGGCACCTTCCACGTCGCCGTGAAAGTCCAGGTGGACGCGGCAGGAAATGTAATGAATTCAGAACTCAACTCGCCCGGTCCCAGCAAATATTTCGCCGGCCTCGCCGAAAAGGCCGCGCGCCAGTGGCAATTCTCCGGCGCCGAAGCCGCCGGCAGGGGAATACCCAGCACGTGGCTCATCCGCTTCGACTTCACCTCCGCCGGCGTCCATGCCACGGCGCAACAATCCGCTCCGTAGCGCGCCCTAGGGAAAAAATCAAAAGGTGCAGGTCAGTGACAAACTTCGGTTAACCACCCAACTCAAATTCCGACCTAGATTCAACATGGGCATTCCGCATCCCCCGTTCACTAGAAATACTTCATCCGATCAACAAACTGCGCCATGCTTCCATGCGGCCCCGCCGCCCAGCCTCTCCCGTGCCCGCCAGAAAACGTAATCGCGTTCAGCGGCGTGCTATCCACATGTTTCCAATCGGACCCGTCGGTGCTAACCTCCGCGCCCGTGGGACCAACCGCCACATAGCCAGCCCGAAAGCCCGCCACGCTGGAGCGATAACCTTTGGGGGAAATCGCGGCAAGCTCCCACGTTTTCCCTCCGTCCCTTGAAAGCGCTGCATTCCTCCCTGACTGCGCCGGATTCTGATAATCGCCCCCCATCGCCAAAATCGTTTTTCCGTCGCACAGCAACGAAAAAATCCCCGAAGACGCATTCCCGCCGGCGATAGGTGTCTCCACCACTGTCCACGTTCTGCCGAGATCATGGGACCTAAAAACACGCGCTGCCGGACCTCCGGTGCCAAAGAAAAGATCCTTCCCATCCACGCAAAGCCCGGAATTGCTCGCAGCAAACGCTCCTTCTTTCCCGAGCGCCGCGGGCATGTGATCCCGCGGAAGCTCCTTCCACGTTTCGCCGTCTTCTGTCGTGATCAGCAGGAATTTTCCATCCACCGGATCACTCAGGGCGAAACAGTGCTTCTGATCCGCACAGGCAAGCGCATCGAGAAAAAATGCTTCATCCTCGCCTCTATATTGCTGCTTCCAGTTCCTTCCGCCGTCGGTTGTCTTGTAAATCCGCGATTTGGCTCCCTCGCCGCTTGCCATCACATACGCAATCTCTCGACCGAACGCCTGCACTCCGCGGAAATCCAGCGAATCGCCTTCCGGAATCGCCAGCCGCTTCCACGATTTTCCGGAATCGCTCGAGCGCACAACCGCCCCGTTTGAGCCTGTCGCCCAGATGGTTAGGTCGCCCTCCCCGGATTCATCCATGACAATGGAAACACCGCGCAAATTGGAATCTACGCCGCTCTCCCGCACCGCCCACCACGTATCGGCTGGGAATAGAACCGCTATCGCAAGAATCAGGAATCTCATCGAGCGAAAGTCTAGCAGACCCGGCGGGCGATTCACGAGGCCAGGCGGGCGTACGCCTCGACCGCACACCCCCAGCCGTAAGCCCTTAGTCTCAGCTCACTCGACCGCTCAAATTTTCAATGGGCTTCTACTTCTTGCCTTGCGTGATCGAGTTTGTGGACGTCACGGTCCGCGCTTCGGGATGCTTCGGCGTCCAGTCTTCCGGCGGAAACGCCACCCGCCAGAAACTGGGCCGCGCGTCGGAAAATTCCAGTCCCACTTCCGCTTTCCCGGCCCGCACCGGCCCCAGAAACGCCACGTGGCATTCCTGCTCTTCCCTGGTGAGATTGTGTTGCAGTTTCACCTTGCTGCCGCTGGTAAGGCGTGCCTGCATCATCACCAGCGCGCCATGCGCGTTGATCGCCAGCGTCGCCGTTTCTTCCTCGAATTTCTTGCCCTGCGCGTCATTGCCCCAGATTCGTATGGGGACTTGCATCAGCACGCGCTGGCTTCGGCGCCTCGGTCCCGGCTGTCCTGGAGTGTTCGGTGACTGACCCATAAAACCTCTTCCTCTCGACTATACCGCGCAAGCCGCGAAAGTCGAGAGCCATGCCACCCGCTCGTATGCAAAAAGGCTACTCGGCGCAAAGCAAGTATTGTTTTGAAAACTTTATCGAGAGGAAAAAGGACTCACAACTGTTCGGGGCGCTGGTTCCATGCTCGGGTTGTTCGGGCGCGGAACGCGGGCCATGCGTCCCGTCTTACAAACGCTGCTCGATCGGTGCGTAACTCCGCGTGTCGTAACCCAGATAGATCTGCCGCGGCCGGGCGATTTTTTGCTCCGGGTCCAGCAGCAGCTCTTCCCACTGCGCAATCCATCCTGACATCCGCGGAATCGCGAACAACACAGGGAACATCGTTGTCGGAAAGCCCATCGACTGGTAAATCAGCCCGGTGTAAAAGTCCACGTTCGGGTAGAGCTTCCGTTTCACGAAATATTCGTCTTCAAGCGCAATGCGCTCGCACTCCAGCGCGATCTCCAGCAACGGATTCTTCCCCATGAGGTCAAACACTTCGTAAGCCACGCGCTTGATGATCCGCGCCCGCGGGTCGTAATTCTTGTAAACGCGGTGCCCGAAGCCCATCAGTTTCGTCTCTCCCGCCTTCACCCGCTTGATAAACTCCGGCACCTTTTGCACCGAGCCGATTTCGTGCAACATGCGCACCACTTCTTCATTCGCGCCGCCGTGCAGAGGCCCGTACAGCGCCGCAATCGCCGCCGCCGTCGCCGAATACGGATCCACGTGCGAGCTGCCCACGCCCCGCACCGTGTTCGTCGAGCAATTCTGCTCGTGGTCGGCATGCAGGATAAACAGGATGTCCAGCGCGCGCTCCAAGGTCGGGTTCGGCCGGTAGCGCGCTTCGCTGGTACGGAAAAGCATGTTCAGGAAATTCCCGGGATAGCTCAGGTCGTTGTCCGGATAAACGTACGGCATGCCCAGCGTATGCCGGTAAGCGAACGCCGCGATCGTGGGCATCTTCCCCACCAGCCGGTAGGTCTGCTTTCTGCGCGATTCTTCGTTAAAAATATCCTTCGCGTCGTTATAAAAAGTCGAAAGCGCCGCAATCGTCGAAATCACCATCCCCATCGGGTGGGCGTCATAGTGGAAGCCGTCCAGAAATTTCTTGATGCTTTCATGAATGAACGTGTGGTGCGTCACGTTGTACTGCCAGTCCTTCAGCTGCGCCGCCGTCGGCAGTTCGCCGCGCAGCAGCAGATAGGCGGTTTCAAGATACGTGGATTTTTCCGCCAGCTCTTCGATCGAATAGCCCCGGTAACGCAGGATCCCCTTGTCTCCGTCAATATAAGTGATCCGGCTGATGCACGAAGCCGTGTTGTTGAACGCCGGGTCGTAGCTCATCATTCCGAAATCTTCGGGATGCACCTTGATCTGCCGCAGGTCCATTGCCCGTATGGCGTCGTGGGTGATGGGGAGTTCGTAGGATTTGCCGGTGCGGTTGTCGGTGATGGTTACCGTGTCCCGGCGGGTTGTGCCCGTTTCGGAAGTCTTGGTTTGCGTCGTGGGAAGAGCCGAGTCCATACGGATAACCTCGCCGGAAGCGGCGAAGCTTCCGCCGCGATGACTATCACTTTACACCAAAGCAGGAGAGCGGGGAAATGGAGCGCTGCCACGCCAACGGGCTTCGTCCGGAACGCTGCCCAGGGTGGGAATCGCAACAGGTTGAGGGGAAAGGGGATGGTCCGCAGCAGACGGCGCAAGGAATAACCTCTTGACAATAGTCGTTATAACGAGTATTGTTATCTCGCAAGTCCAGGAGGCTGGTCATGATTCATATTCGTAAAAGCGACACCCGCGGGCACGCCAACCACGGCTGGTTGGATTCCCGCTTCACCTTTTCCTTCGCCGAATATTTCGATCGCAATCACGTCGAGTTCCGCACCCTGCGCGTCATGAACGACGACCGCATCGCCGGCGGCGGCGGTTTCCCCACCCATCCGCACCGCGATATGGAAATCGTCACCTATGTTCTCGACGGTGAACTGGCGCACAAAGACAGCATGGGCAACGGCTCCGTGATCAAGCCGGGCGACGTGCAGTATATGAGCGCCGGCACGGGCGTGGCGCACAGCGAGTTCAACGCGTCGGACAAAGTTCCCGTGCATATGTACCAGGTCTGGATGTTCCCCGACAAAACGGGCCACACGCCGGCATACGATCAGAAGCATTTCAGCGCCGCCGAAAAACAGGGCCAGCTGCGACTCGTCGTTTCGCCAGACGGCCGCGACGGTTCCGTGAAAATCCGCCAAGCCAACGAGCTCTACGCCACGGTACTCGCTCCCGGCGAAACCGTCGAACACGCGTTGCAGCCGGAGCGCCATGCCTACGTGCAGGTGGCGCGTGGAAGTATCACGCTCAACGGCACGAAGCTAGCCACCGGCGACGGCGCGGCCATCTCAGAGGAGAAAGCTCTCGAACTAACCGGCGTCGAGGATGCGGAAGTGCTGCTGTTCGATCTGGCGTGAGCGCGGGAACTAACCACGGAACGGTAATCAGTAACCAGAAAGGGCAGGCCAAGAAGGGCGGGAGAAAGCCCGCCCTTCTCTTCTCGACTGGCCGAACGGAATACGGGGAAAGCCATTTCCTCAGGAGGCCGGGGCAGGAGCCCCGGCGTAAGGTGACTATAGCGAACGGGCTTTAGCCCCTGAAGGGAAGTTTTCGATGTTCTTCCCCAGCCCTCAGGCCGCTTTCGATTTAGAAAACGTCGGGGCGGAGGCGAGCAGGCCGAGGACGATGGCGGCTGCCAAAACCAGCAAGGAAGAAAGAAAAGTGTCCGGCTTCACGGTCATCAGATAGACAATACCCAGCGCCATCATCGCGCGGACGCGGATCAGCGTTGGCAGGCCGGGGGCGCGCAGTACTGCCGTGGCGTTTGCCGGTAACGCGGCGCTGCCTTCGGGCAGGGCGGCGCGAATTGCCTTCACCCGCGGCAGGATGAGCATGAAGCCGATGCCGAGCGCGAGCACGATGGCGATCATTGAGGCGGACATCCAGCCGTTTTTCATGGCGCCTTTAACCTGGGCGAGATAGCCGCCGCTCAAAATCAGCACCAGCAGGCCGGGCCCGGAAACCGGCAGCGACGTGCGATAGACGCGCAGCCACGCGCGCACCTGATCTGTCGTGGTAGCACCGCGAAGGAACGCGGAGACGATCCATTCAAGGCCGTAGCCGACAAACAGCATGGCCAGCCCTGCGAAATGGAAGAATAGAGCGAGCGAATCGTTGGTCATAGTCTCATCAGTCTGCCGAACTGTTGGCCACCCGGGTGGGGCGGCCGACGAAGTTTTCTTCAGTGGCTAAAGCCCACATTCTCTGTCACTTTTAGGTCGGGCAGAAGCCCCGACCTTCTAAAGAACTATTTGCAAGATTAGTTCTAGCCTTTGGCGCGGTGGAATTCGCGCATGAAATGAGTGAGCGCCTCGACCGCGTCTAGGCCCACCGCGTTGTAGAGCGAGATGCGCATCCCGCCGACCGAGCGGTGCCCGGGCGTGCCGACAAGATTTGCCGCTGCGGATTGCCTAGCGAATTCTTTTTCTAGATCTTCATCACCAGACTGGCCAGAGATACCTCCTACCCGAAACACCACGTTCATCAGCGAGCGCGAAGATTTTTCCACCGGACAACTGTAAAAGCCGCCGCTCGCTTCGATCGTGTCATAGAGCAGCCTGGCCTTCGCTTCATTCCGTTTCTGGATCCCCGGAAGGCCTCCTTCACTGGCGATCCATTCAGTGACCAGGCCCAGGATGTACACCGCGAACGTCGGCGGCGTGTGGTACAGCGACTTCTCCTTGATGTGTGTGCGGTATTGCAGAAGCGTGGGCAAATTCTTGTCGGCGCGCTCGGCCAGATCCTTGCGCACGATCACCAGCGTGACGCCGCTCGGTCCCAGATTTTTCTGCGCGCCGGCGAAAATCAGGCCGAATTTCCGAACGTCCACCGGGCGCGAAGCGATGTCGGAAGACATGTCCGCCACCAGCGGCGCGGCGGAGGCCGGCAGCGCGTGGTACTGCGTGCCCTCAATGGTGTTGTTGGTGCAGAAATAAGTGTAGGAAGCGTCGGCGGAAAGTTTTAGTTCGTCCGGGCGGGGCACGCGGGTGAATTTCGCGGCTTCAGTGGACGCGGCGACGTTATGAAGTACGCCCTTTTTCAGTTCGGAGATCGCCTTCGCCGTCCACGCGCCGGTGTGCAGTACGTCCACCGGCTTTCCCGCCAGCGCCAGGTTCATCGGCACCATGGTGAACTGCATGCTCCCGCCGCCCTGCACGAAAATCACCGCGTAGTCGTCGGGGATCGTAAGCAGCTTGCGCAGGTTCTGTTCGGCGGCGTTGTTGATGGCCTCAAACTCCGGCGAACGATGGGAAAGCTCCATCACGGACATGCCCGTGCCGCGATAATCCAGCAGTTCTTCGCGGATGCGCTCCAGCACAGGAAGTGGCAGGGCGGCGGGTCCGGCATTGAAATTGAAAGCGCGCTTTGTGGCGCGTGAAGGTGCAGTGGTGGTGCTCACGGTCGGGAAGGCCTCCGGTTCATAGGATAGCAGAGGAGCTGGCCAGTGGCCGGTGCCCAGCGACCGGGTGGGCGAGTGGCGGGTGGAGAGAATCGTGGCCCGCGTCCCGCGACCGTGCCCCGCGCTCTTTGTAGAGGACGGGCTTGCCATCCCGTTCCGTGGTTCTCGGGCGGCCGCCGGCCGCGGCCGGCGGGCAGGGTTTGTAAGGAGTGGGGGAGCCAAGCTCCCGCCGTTGTGTAGTGAACTTTCAGCTCCCAAGCGATCAGAGCCGAAGCCTTTACTTCGGCATGATTTCGCGGGCGAGCTTGCTCATTACGACTTCGCGGAGATCGTTGCGTTTCTTGCCGGCATCGATCATGGCGTCGCGCGAGCCGTAATGCTTGGCGACGACGGTTGCGCCCTTGGCATCGAGGGCGTCGAGCGCGGCATAGTTCGGATAGAGCACTCCGATGGCAACGTCCCAATCGCCCGGGTGATCGCTGGTGTCGTTCAACCAGAATTTGTAATCGGTGAACAGACCTTCTTTCTTCAACGATTCAAAGATCGGCTTGATGTGCTCGCGCACATCCTTCCAGTAGGCTTCTCCCTGACCTGGCTTGATGTGGTAGTAGGTGACACGCCAGACGGGACCGACGTCATAGTTCGGACTTTGCGCGTAGCTGGGCAGGGCGGACAACAGCATGACCACGAACAGCGTGGCCCAAAGCACTTTTCTCATGGCTTCTCCTCAGTTTTCCGATGGATGGATTTGGCCCGGGTACCGACCTCGAGAGGTTGGCGAGAGTCTATAGCTGGAGTTTGCCTGCGTCAATGGATAGAGAACGAACTGCTAGCAGCGATCAGCGACGAGGAAGCGAGAGGGGGTTTGGACTGCGCGTATCCGCGCTCGTCCGGGAACCGGAGTTGAATGCGCAAAAGCGGAAGCGTTGTTTCCGCATTCAGAAAGTGGAGCGGCCCGCACGCCGCGGCGGACGGGCCCTCGAACTAAGAGGAAGCCAGAGCGAATTCGACGCGGCGGCGGATGGGGTCGATGCGTTCGGCGCGGACGCGGATGCGGTCGCCGAGTTTCCAGGTGAGCTGCAGGGTGGATTTGCGGCGGGCGGACCGGCGGCCGCCGCCGGAGTCGCGGCCGGTGAGCGCGACGATGGCGTGGTCGCTTTCGCGGTAGACGCAGCGGGCGTCGGCGGCTTCTTCGATGGCGGTGATTGGCAAGAGCCCTTCCACAAAAACCTCAAAGAGTTCGACGAAGCAGCCGTATTTTTGCACGGAGATGATCAGGGCTTCGTACTCGTCACCTAAATGCTGCTCCATGAACTGCGCGGTCTTCCAACTGACGAGTTCGCGCTCGGCTCCAGCGGCGCGGCGTTCGGTTTCCGACGTTTCCGCCGCGATTTCCTCCAGATGCTTCAGCGAATAGATGGCGGCTTCGGTGCCGATGACCGGTTTGATGTGCGTCGGCGCGGGCGAGTCGGGATTGGCGAGCGCCCATTTCAGGATGCGGTGAACAATCAGATCGGGATAGCGGCGAATGGGCGAAGTGAAGTGCGTGTATTCGTCGAATCCGAGCGCGAAGTGGCCGTGCGGTTCGGCGGAGTAGCGAGCCTGCTTGAGGGAACGGAGCATCAGATAGGAAAGGATGCGCTCTTCGGGTTTGCCGGAGAGCTTCTGGACCAGGCGTTGGTAGTGCTGCGGTGTGATGGAGATGTCGGAGGCGGGCAGAACGGCGCGCATTTGGCGTTCGCGTCCCTGGCCGCGCGTGTCGGGGCGGCCAGCTTTGGCGGGAGAGGGAACTTTGCCGTGGCGGACGGAGACTTCGCGCTGGTGGAGATCTTCGACGCCCAGCGAGTAGCCGAAAGCGCGGGCGAGTTCCTCGAATTCAAGGACTTTGCGCGCGTCGGGCTTTTCGTGGACGCGGTGCAGCGCCGGCAGGCCGCGTTGCAGCAGGTAGTGAGCGACGGCGCGATTCGCGGCGAGCATGAATTCCTCGATCAGGCGATGAGCGATGTTGCGTTCGCTGCGGCCGATGTTGGTCATCTGCTGCTGGTCGTCGAATTCGATGACGGGTTCGGGAAGATCGAAATCGATGGAGCCGTTTTCGGCGCGTCGGGCGTTGAGGAGAAGCGCGAGACCCTTCATGGCGCGAAAGTGATTCGTGAGGTGGGCGTAGCGCGCGGACATTTCCGCGTCGCCTTCGAGGACCTTGTTGACGTTCGTGTAGGTCATGCGCTCGGCGGAACGGATGATGCCGGGCTTCATCCGGGAGTTGAGCATGCAGCCGGAGGAATCGAATTGCATGATGGCGCTCATGACGAGGCGCTCTTCACGCGGCTTCAGGGAGCACATTCCGTTGGAGAGGGCCTCGGGAAGCATGGGGACGGCGCGATCGAGGAAGTAGACGGAATTGCCGCGGAGGCGGGCTTCACGATCGAGCGGAGATTCTGGCGTGACGTAATGAGCGACATCGGCGATATGGACTTGCAGGAGCCAGCCGCCGTCTTCGCGGCGCTCGACGTAAACGGCGTCGTCGAAGTCGCGCGCGGTTTCGCCATCAATGGTGACGATGGGGAGACTGCGAAAATCCTCGCGGCCGGTTAACTCGGGTTCGGAAACAGGGCGCGCGAGCAGTTCGGCTTCATGCGAAACTTCGCCGGGAAATGTGTGCGGCAGGTGGTGCTTGCGGATGATGATCTCGGTGTCCACGCCGAGATCGCCAGGGCGGCCAAGGATTTCGATGACGCGACCCACGGGAGCGGCGCCTTCGCGAGCGTAACGGATGAGTTCGGCGTTGACGACGGCGCCATCCAGTTTCGAAATGTGCGGCAGTCGTACGCGTTTGCCGGAGCGATCTCGCTCGCCGGGTAGCAACTGTTCGCGGAGAGCGGGAGAAAGTTCTTCCCCCGGTGGCAATTCGATTTCGTGCTGCACGCGGGGATCGTAGGGAACGACGACGCAGCCGCGCGAGGTGTAGCGGAAGAGGCCGACAACGGAGGGATGCGCGCGGGAGACGATGCGGAGGATGCGGCCTTCGGCGCGGCGGGCACCGGGTGTGCCGCTGAGGCGGGTAATCTTGGCGATGACCTGATCGCCGTGCATGGCGTCTTCGACGAAGTCGCGCGGGATGAACAGATCTCCATCGAGATTCGGAATGGCGACGTCGGGAACGACGAAGCCATAGCCGTCCTGATGAAGAACGAGCCGGCCCTTGATTTCGTCGCGGGAGAAAGCCTTGTGCTGGGGGAAATTATCGGCGGTCGGCAGGGAAGAGGGGCGCGGCTTGGAGGATGGCTGTTCTGAACGAGGAGCCTGTCGAAGAAGGAAGCGACCCTGGGAAAGTTCTTCGACCAGGCCGCGCTTTTTGAGCCTGGCGAGCATCTGCAGCATGGCGCGACGGCTGGACTTCCGAACCTGGAGCGAGCGGGAGAGATCTTCCACGGAGGCGGGGGCGTTTCTAAGTTGTAGAAAACGGAGGATGTTATCAGGGCTAAGCTGCGACTGGCGAGACATCCAATGACCCCTTTCCGGGGAGCGAGGGAACGCGTATAGATTCTAGTCATTTTTCTGAAATTCGCTGTAACTTTTTTCGTGTTTCGGGAGTTTCATAGGCAAGCCAACACACGACCGATTAGCCGCCCTCCGTCAGGCTAATCGGATTCCCCGAAAGGGGAATAACAGGGAGGCGAGAAGACCTGGCTCGCCTCCTTTCTTTTTCCTAATCAATTCGAGAGAAGGATCATCCAACGCGTAGGTTTGGTGTGGACTGAATACGTTCGGGTTCTTCAGCCATCCTTATCGGATGGCTTCACTATGGCAGCGCGGTGAGCTCCAACGTGGCGACGCGGGAAGCAGGCCGTTTCGCTCATTGTCATCGGGGCGGATTTTCGGATATGGTGCAGGCATCGGGAAGGGCGGAGAAGACAGGTGAAGCGAAAAATTCTGTTTGCGGGCGCGGTGGCATTGCTGGCGGGGCTTTTGGGCGCAGTGGGCTTGCGGGCGCAGAGTTCGCCGGAGAATTCGAGCCGGGAATTGCAGATCTGGACGGGCGGCGGGCATGGGATTAATGGGAGCACGTCGGAGACAGGCGTGTGGAATCTGGGATTGCGGTATGGATTGATATTGACCAGCCCGCATGGGCCGGGATTTTTGAAAGGGCAACTGGAGTACGCGTTCGACCTGGTGCCGGCTTGGGTGCTGACGCAGAAGACGAATACGGCGTATGGCGGGGGCGTGAATCCGTTCGCCTTCAAGTGGATCTTGTCGGAGCCGAAGAAGGTGAAACCGTTTTTCGAGATTGAGGGCGGGACGTTGTTTACAAATACCAAGGTGCCGGAGAATACGTCGCAGATTAATTTCACGACGAGCGGGGCGCTGGGGATGCATATTCTGGGCGAGAAGCACAACTGGAGCGCGGAAGTGCGGTTCATGCATATTTCCAATGCGGGGATGACCACGCCGAATCCGGGGATCAATACGATTCAGGTGAGGATTGGGTGGGGAATGTTCCGGAAGTAGGGAGCGGTGACGGGTGAACAGCGCTCCGATTGTCAGATCGTTACTTTTGGTTGGCCAGTAGAAAGGCGGGCCTGATTATTTTGCTGTGGGGGTTTGGGTTTGGTGGGCGGCCAGGAAATCTTTCAGGGCCTGGGGCATGAAGTTGACGGTGCTGAAGGCGTGGGGCAGGGCGGCTTCGAAAGTGGTGGCGCGAAAGTGGCCGAGGCCGTCGGTGATGATCAGAGCGATGGGTGGTTTGCCGGCTTCGTGATTGAAGCTGCTGGATTCGAAGCCGTACTGGCGGTCGCGATAGCTGACGGCGGGCCACTGCCCTTTTTCTCCCACAACGACGATCGCGCGCAGGAAATAGTCGCGCTCGGTGGCGGCCTGCTGGAGAAGTCCGCCGATGGGGAAGCGATAGTGGAAGGCGGCATCGTCGCCGCCCGCGGCGCGATAGATTTTCCCGGAAAACGAGAGGCCCGCGGCGCCGGTGTGGCGCGCGGTGGTGAAAAGAGTGACGCCGCCAAGGCGGGCTTCCGCAGCGGATTGGGTGAGCTGCGCGAGCTCTCCGGACGTGATGGGGAGCGAATCGCGCGACGCCACGGGGAATTTGTCTTCGTCCACAAGCTGATCGGAGAAGCGCGTAACGCGGACGGTGTGGTCGGAAGCCTGGCCGCAGACGATGAACAGGTGGGCGTAGTCGGTGACGGCGTGCTGGAAATCGCGGCAATCGCCGCAACTTCCGCTGACGCCGCAACGCTCGGAGAAGAACGCGACGAAGCGGACGGCGTGACGCGTGACGTCCGGGCCATAAAGCGTGGTGACGTGATTGAGCAGCGAGGATTCGCCGTGGATTGCTTCGGGGACTTCATATTCGGTATTGCCGCCGAGGACGATGTGGTCTTCCTTGTTCACGGTGACGACGGTCGCGGCGCGAACTTTGAAATGGGAGATGGACGGATCGGTGCCAGCGCTTTCCGCGGCGTCGAGCGCTCGAAATATTTGGGCGCGCAGCGTGGCGTCAGGGATGAGCGCCTCGGATTCGGACGTAAGGTGCCAAGAAGCCGTCGATGGCGGTCCGGACGCAGCCACGGCGGCGAGGATGGCGATCAGAAATAGAGAGCCTGGAGCGATGTAGCGAATCATGATGGCGACCCTTCTATGCCGGGGAAGCAAGGCGCGCCAGGAGCAGGCGGAAAAATTTGTCGGGGTCGACTTCGACGGCGACTTTCGCGTTGGGCTTGAATTCGGGCTCGGGAGATTCGGCGGCGGGCTGGCCGGTTTCGAGCGGCGGAGAGCGGCGAACGGGGCCGTGCGCGTAGCCGAGCGATTGTCCGGCGGTGAGTTCGCCGGTGGTCTCAATTTCCACAAAAAAATCCTTGAGGGTGACGACGGACGGTTCGATGAGCTGCGCGACGGTGAGCGGATCGTGCATGGCAAAGTCAACGGCGTTGCTGGTCTTGTGCAGCCGGTCGAAATTGGCGCGCAGGATTTTGCCGGCGGCCTGGCTGACGGGATTTTGCGCGGCTTCGAGTGCGCGGACCTGTTCGTCACGGATGAGTACCTTGCGGGTGACGTCGAGACCGACCATGGTGAGCGGAATGCCGGAATCGAAGACGATGCGCGCGGCTTCGGGATCCACGTAGAAATTGAATTCGGCGGCGGGAGTGATATTGCCTCCGCTGAGCGAGCCGCCCATGATGACGATGGATTTGATCAGCGGGGCGATGGTTGGGTCGGACTTGAGGACGGTGGCGACGTTGGTGAGCGGCCCGACGGCGACGATGGAAATCTCGCCGGGATTCGCGCGGACGATGCGGCGGATGAGTTCGGTGGCGGTTTCAGGGACGGGCTTGAGTTTCGGTTCGGCGAAATCCACGCCACCGAGGCCGTTGCTGCCGTGGGCGTATTTGGCGGTGACCAGACGGCGAACGAGAGGAGTGGCAGCTCCGGCGGCGACGGGGATGTCGGCACGGCCGGCTATTTCGACGAGCCGGAGGGCGTTTGGAAGCGTGAGGGAGAGAGGAACGTTGCCGCAGACGGGCGTTACGGCTTCGACGTGGAGTTCGGGGGAACGGAGGGCGAGGAAGATGGCGATGGCGTCGTCCACGCCGGGGTCCGTGTCGAGGATGATGCGGTGGGGTTTGGTGGGAGGGGCGAAGTAGGTGTTCGCAGGATTTTCCTTTGAGGGGAAGAGCGAAGAGGGAAGGGCACCGGCGGCCAGGGTTACTGCGGAGGTGCGGAGAAAGTCTCTACGGTTGCGGAAGAGATTGTTGGAGCGCATTGGGATCCTCGAATGAAGAGTGAATGAGCGTTAGAAGTTAGCGCAGAAAGAGCGGCGGTGCAATGCGGAGGAATGTGCTGGAAAGTCCGATAGCGCGGTTGAGTACGCAGAAGCCAGAGCTTCGCCCCTGCACTCAAAAGAAGGCAAAGGCCCCGCCGCAGACGGCAGCCGCTAGAAAGTCCGAGTATTTCTGGGGCAGATTGAGTGCGCAGTTGCTGAGTGGAATTAAGAGAGGGCGATTGACAGGGAGGGGAGGGGACTCTAGAGTGGCGGCTCAGTTCGGGTACAGGGGAATCGATTGCTCGAGCGGCTTTTCAGGTTGCAGGAAAATCAGACGACCGTGCGGCGGGAGATGCTGGGCGGGCTGACGACGTTCATCACCATGGCATACATCATCGTGGTGAATCCGCAGATATTGTCGCAGACCGGCATGCCTCCCGAGGGAGTGGTGTTTGCGACGTGCCTGGCGGCGGCGGTGGCTACGCTGGTGATGGGGCTGTACGCGAATTATCCGATCGCGCTGGCGCCGGGAATGTCGCTGAACGCCTATTTTACCTACACAGTTTGCATCGGGATGCATGTGCCGTGGACGACGGCGCTGGGCGCGGTGTTTTTTTCAGGCGTGCTGTTCGTGCTGCTGACGGTGACGCGGGTGCGGGAGCAGATCGTGAACGGGATTCCGCTGGGGTTGAAGCATGCGACAGCGGGCGGAATCGGGATGTTCATCGCGTTTGTGGGATTGCGAAGCGCGAAGCTGGTGGTGGCGAACGCGGCGACGTTTGTGAGCCTGGGGAATTTTGCCGATCCTTCGGTACAGGTGGCTTCGGTGGGGATTCTGCTGACGCTGGCCTTGATGGTGCGGCGGGTGAACGGGGCGATTCTGCTGGGAATTCTGGGCACGGCGCTGTTTGGAATTTTTCGCGGGCTGGCGCACTTGCCGGAACACTGGGTGGCGCTGCCGCATCCGTCGTCCACTTTCTTGAAGATGGATTTGCGCGGAGCGTTGCACCTGGGGCTGGTGGAGATTATTTTTATTTTTTTGTTTGTGGATTTGTTCGACAACGTGGGAACGATGGTAGGCGTGTGCGAACAGGGCGGGTTTGTGAAGGACGGAAAAATTCCGCGCGTGGGGCGGATGCTGCTGGCGGACGGGATTGGAACGATGTTTGGCGCGATGACCGGGACGTCCACCGTGACGAGCTACATCGAGAGCGCGGCGGGCGTGGCGGCGGGGGCGCGGACGGGGCTGAGCAACGTGATGGTGGCGACGCTGTTTTTGGTGGCGATGCTTTTTTCGCCGGTGGCGGCGGCGATTCCGGCGTTCGCGACCGCGCCGGCACTGGTGCTGGTGGGCGCGCTGATGACGGAATCGATTGCGCAGGTGGAGTGGAAGGAATTTACGGAAGCGTTTCCGGCGTTTGTGACGCTGGTAGCTACGCCGCTGACGTTCAGCATTGCGACGGGGTTGAGTTTGGGAGTGATTACCTACACGGCGGCAAAATTGGCGGCGGGGAAGTGGAGAGAGGTCAGCGTGTTGTTGTGGATTTTGACGGGGTTGTTTGTGGTGAGGTATGCGGTCCTGGCGGCGGAGTAGTTGGCGGCCGGAAGCGCTTCCATTCGATTTTGAGTTGGCAGCAAGACTGGGTGTTGATGTCCTTCGCCTATCCTCGTCGGACAGGCTCAGGATGGCAAGTTTTTGGAAGACCCTTGATGGTGTCGAACGGTTGAGTCGGCCGGGGCGGGTCACGCCGTAGAAAGCGGTCGGAGCCACCGCACTCCAACTTACGGGGCGTCGACGACGCAACGGAAGCCGATGGTGGCGGCTCGGTCGCGGCTGGGAGCCATGAGAAGGAGTTTCTCGTGCTCGTCGAGGCGGTAGGTTTGCGGGAAATACCAGACAGAGCCTAGTGGTTGATAGGAGGCGGCGCCGCGGATGATGGCGGCGCGGGTGTGATCGTCGCGGAATTCGTCGGTCCATTGCGAAACATTTCCGATCAGATCGAGGAGGCCGAAGGGGCTGGCGCCCTGTGGATGTGCGTCGGCGTTTGAAAGCGGAGCGCGGGTGTGGCCGCGATCGGCGGCGGGGACATTGGCGGCGTTCCAATCGTTGCCCCACGGATAGAGGCGCGCGTCGGTGGATTGCGCGGCGTATTGCCATTCCCACTCGTGCGGAAGACGCTTGCCAGCCCAGGCCGCGTAGGCGCGGGCGTCTTCGAGAGAGACCCAGGTGACGGGTTTGGCGTCCCAGCCAGCGGGAAAATTTCCGTTGGACCAATCACGCAGGAAATTGTGATCGTCGGCGGGATGGTAATGCGTGGCGTCGAGGAACTGTTTAAATTGCAGATTGGTGACGGGCGTGCGGTCGATGGAATAGGCGTGGAGATGCAAGCGGTGAAGATGAGAGCGGCGCGGGGAATTTTCCCACGGATATTGGACGTCGACGCCGGGATCGTTGCCGCCTTCGATTTCTATGCCGCGGACGGAGAAGTCGAAGTCGCCCTCGGGAATCTTGAGCATGCCTGGGGGAGGGGTGGCGGCGGGCCTGGTAGGCGGAATTTCGACGATAGTTTGCTGAACATGGGACCATGTGCGGGGATATTCGCGCAGCGATTTTTTCGAACGCTCGGCCATGAAGGAAAGAATTTCGTGCAGCGATCCGGAGGAAGTGTTTTCATTCGTCGCGAGGATGGCGCCGAAGCCGAGCCCTTCGAGCGAAAAGCTCAGCGTGGCTTCCTGGGCGTTGACGCGCGGCTGGAGTTCGACGCCGTGCCAGAGATCGTAGTAGTGAAGGCCGACTTCGTAAGGGACGCGGAGTTGCTGGCCGTCGAGTTCGAATTCGTTGCGGTTGACGATGTTCCAAAGCGTCCGCTCGGATAGGGGAAACTTGCTGGCGAAGACGCCGGATTGCAGGGTGGGCGCGTGCGGCTGCCAATCGGGGCTGACGAGATTGGCAGCGAAGGCGCGTTCGATGCGGGTGAAGCGGAGAACGGCTTCGGCGTCGCGAGGATTCATGGGGTACCACAAGCCCCAGAGATTTTCGAGGCTGGCGTAGCCGCTGCCGTTAAAGAAGGCGTGCTGGAGGCTGTCGGTTTTGTCGCGGGTGAAGCGGTCGGTGACGTTGATCATGTGGCGCGGTTCGAGCCAGCGGGTTTTGCTGACCATCGGCGTGAAGGGATACGCGACGTCTTCCCAGGTGACCCAGTCGTTCCAGCCGAGGGTGCTCCAGGCGAGGGATTCGTCGCGGATTTCGAATTGCGGTTCTAAGGCCAAGCGGTGTCCGGCGGCGATGGAGGCAGCGCGGAAATCGGCGGGGACGCTTTCGAGCGTGTCGAAGTTGATGCCGTCGGCGCCGATCTCTTTCAAGAGTTGCGTGAGGGCGACCCAGGGAGGAGCGGATTCTTCGCGCGTGCCGGAATCCCAGGCTAGCACGGGGAAGAGAACTTTTACGTTGTGGCGGTGAAAATCGTCGACGAGTTTTTTTAAAGCGGGGAGGCCGCCGGGGAGATCGCCGAGGAGATCGAACTGGTTGCGGTCGTCAACTCCAATGTTCGGATAGACGTGCCAGAGGAGGACGGCGTCGATAGGGCCGAGGCGGCTCTCGATTTCGGCGAGGAATTTTTCGGGCGTGTAGCGGCGGGTTTCCGGATCGTAGAGGGAGCGGTCCCAGACGAGAAGCTGGACCTGGGAGAAGGTGCGCTGGGTCCAGGCGAGATCGGGATTCAAGTAGTCGGATCCGTCGAGGCGGAGTTGCGTTCGGCGTTCCTTGCGCCAGGCTTCGAGACCGGCTAGCCAGGAGCGATCGGAAGGGTCGGCGGGGCCGGCGAAGAAGACTTCAGAGGGCGCCGGAGGAATGGTGAGGGTCATGGTGCCGTTGGGCGCGACGAGGGCGTGGCGGGCTTTCCATTCGTCGGAGTGAAGCGAGACGGCGCAGGTGAGGAGGAAGAGCGCGAAGAAAGATGCCGGCCGGAAATGCGAGGGACGAGGAAAGAGGCGCATGGGAAGAAGAATACGCGAAGAGGGAGAAGAATTCAGCCGCGAGTTGGGGATGTCGAACGGGAATTTTCTGGAGGGACTTCGGTTGAGGTGCTTCGTCCGCCTCTGGCGGGCGCATCTCCGGCAATCACAGCCGGAGTCCAAACACCTTATCGAATACGCTCGGAAGGACAGTGGGAGGTGGTTGGATGGCGCTCCGTGGCTTGCTTGGGCGTCCGGGCAAAAATCGTAATGGGGGTGGCGGAGCCACCGCATTCTAAAAAAAAAGGCGCCCGCCGCGTACAGCGGTCGCTAGAAAGGCAAGAGTAGGAGTTGCGTTACAGCGAAAGAGATGGTGCCCGAAAGAGGACTCGAACCTCCACGACCGTGAGGCCACTAGCTCCTGAAGCTAGCGCGTCTGCCAGTTCCGCCATTCGGGCACAGGGGAAGACAACACAGGCAGGTCTTATTTTGGGGTCGGAAATGGCGTTTGTCAACGAAGGGGAAAGCCCTCAAAAGCCCTCTGCCCGGGGTTATTGATGGCATCGGGGTGACTAGCATTCTAAGGCCAGAGTGCTATACTCCGCCTGAAAAGCTCTGCCTACGGTTGGGGGTAGGCACCGCGGACGGTTTCCACTGGAGGTTGCAATGAATGCCATGGAGGCGTTTTCGGGGCCACTGATGTATCTGTCGATAGTCTGGGGAGTCGTTACCGCCATCTTTCTGCTGTTGATTGCGTGGCGCAGCGTGCTCACCAGCCATGAAGACGATCAAATCTTCATTGACGCGGCGGAAGAACATATGGCCAGGGAGCAGCGCGAGTTGATCAAGAAGATCGAATCGCTCTCGAGACCCGTGATGATGAGCGGGATTACCTCGGGCGTGCTGCTGCTGGTGATAGCCGGTTTGTTTGTGTACCAGGGCCTGAAGAATTTTTAGCCGCTGACCTGGCGAAACGGAGCCGCGGGCGGCTCAGGGCTTTGGAGGTGTAGCCGCAGGGGGTTGTGCTGCCGGGGCGGCTGCCTGCGAAGCCTGCACCAGAGAAGTATGATTGTGGACGATCAGCCAGTTGTCATTGCGCTTTTCAAAGATCAGCGTGGTGTGTCCGAAGGCTGACGACGGAACTCCATCCACCACCGCTGTAAATTCCCACTGATAGGAAGCCCAGGCCACGCCGTTTCCAGGCGCGAGGCGGATAAGTGTGTTGCTGCGGTCCAGACGCACCTGCTGCGCGCGGGCGCGCTGCGACTGGTAACTGGTGAGATAGTTCGGCCAGCCGACGACCGGCGGCCCCCACATGCCGTTGACTGCGTCAACGTCGTCGGCGTAGTGGGAATGAAGTTTTTCAGTGTCGCCCAGTTGCCAGGCGCCGAGCATTTCGCCAATGGCGTTGTCAATGCGCTGCTCGTCGGGAAGAATGCTGGCGGTCGCGGGATTGGGCGAGCTGTCGTCTTTTTTCTTTTTCTTCTGTGCAGAGGCTGTGGAAGCCAGTGCGAGGCTGAGAAGCAGAAAGAGAGAAAGGAAAAGGGCGCGGATTGCGGCGATGCGGATGATGGAAGGGTCTTTCCAGAGTTTCATGCTCGATTCACTCCCCAGTTTTCGGGCGCGCTTCGGTAGTTGACGGAGGAAGCGGCGCGGCGATGGCGGTTATGCTGGACAGTAGAGAGCATAGCGCAGCGCGAAGGCCGGCGCGGAGGAATGTGTTCAGTTGGTTTACGGGAGTTTCGGTGGCATACGGAAAACGGATTTTGTAGGGACGGCCTTCCGAGGCCGTCCGTTCCTGGTTGCGCGAGCTGTGGCGCCACTGCGGCCCGCCTCAGAAGGCGGGCCCTACATGGAAGAGGAGTTCGAGGCGCACAACAGATTCACGAAGAGGCGGTACGCGCCGGGGACGCCTTCGGGGAGTTCGCGGAAGAAGGCAAGGCCGGTGTAGATGTAGATTCCTTTGCCAAGACGCACATAGACGAGCCCGCCGTTCAGATCCTTTTCGCCGGGGTCATGCATGGAGAGGAGCGGCGTGTATTTGGCGTCGAAGTCGCTCCAGTAGTAGAGGCCGCGTTCCTGGACCCAGTTCTGGAAATCGGCGGGGGTGATTTTGTTGGGCGTGTTGAGCATCGGGTCGCCGGGCTTCAGGAATTTCACATCGGCGTTTTCGTCGGTAATGCGCGGCGTGGGATTGCCGATGGTGGCGTGATAGGGCGCAGGGAGGAATTTGTTCCAGATGAAGTCGCGGTTGTACTGGACGACGAGGGTGCCGCCGGCGGAAACGTAGTCGAGGAGGCGCTTGTTGGCGCTGGAGAGTTCCGGGCGGAGTTCGTAAGCGCGGACCCCGACGACGATGGCGGAGTATTTCGAAAGGTCGCCGAAGGTGAGGGCGTTGGCGTCGAGCATTTCGACGCTGATGCCCAGGCGCTTGAGCGCTTCCGGGATCATTTCACCTTCGGCGGAGATGTAGCCGACGCGGAGATTCGCGGGGACGTTGATATCGAAGGCGTGGACGACGGTTTGCGCGGGCTCGCGCCAGAGGATGGAGGGCATGGTGGGAAGCGGTTCGAGCGAGGTGGAGAACTTCTCCTCATCGCGCTTGGCGTATGCGGTGATGGTGAAATTGCCGGGTTCAAGCCTGGCGGGTGGCGTGACGCTGATCTTGGCGTACTGGTCGCCGACACCGTCGAAGGAGAGTTCGACGGGCGCGCTGGAAGTGAGACCATCCGGTGTATCGAGGCCGACGGAGACTTTCGCGGATTTTGAAGAGTAGGAATGGATGCGGAGGAAGACGTCGAAAGGCCTGTGGCTAGCAGAGAGGACTTCGATCGCCTGGGTCGGTTCAACGGCCAGAGTGTAGGCAGGGACAATTCGCAACGGAACGCGGCTGGCTTTAACCGAGGAAGCCTGAAGGCTGACGACGGGGGCGCATGCATTGAATGTAGAGTCGGTGTCATTTTGCAGCCTGACAGACTCACACACCTTAACCGCAGAGTCGATTTCGGGTACGGGGTTCACATTGTTTTGGGGCAAAGATTCCCCTTCCGCAACTGTCAGGGTGAAAGTGATCCCCTTGGTAGTGTCCCCCTGAATTTCTCCGATGATCCGCGGGGGCAATGAATACAGAGGTCCTTTCAACCCACAACTAATTCCATTTCGACAGCGAGAAACCGCGGTTAATTTGAGGGGCTCACCCGCCACAGCATCCGGAGTTTCCGACTCTACCCTGAACTCAAATCCGGCCGCCAACTTCAGAGCTTCGATGATTCTAAATTGCGCGGGTCTCGCATTTGCGCAAGTGTCGACTTGGGGAGAATCGGCGATTTTTCTTGGCGGGATGACTTCGCCGACCAGCTTTCGAGCTTGGTCGATATCATCGACCGCCAGAGGCCATTCAAGTTTCAAAGCCGCTTTCCTCGATTCAGAGAGTTTGGCGTCGGCAAGTTTCAGGTTCTCGCTGAGCTTGGAGTTTTTCTCGCAGCCCTCGGGCTGCGCAAGCGCGAGGAGATTTCGGCTGAGCGATGAGGGATCGAGCTTGCTGCCGTCTTCCGGGATTAGGGCGAGAGGGCGACGGAGGAACGGGGAGCTTAGGAAAGCAGAGATGCCCTGGCTGCGGTGATTGCTGAAAGCATCGATGCCGATTTCGCGCCAGGATTTTCCGTAGAGGGGAGAGACATCGTCCACAGGCAGGATGTAGCCCTTGGGATTTTCGCTGCCTCGCTCGACGTCGAGAATCGAAACGCCCGTGCCGCCGGCGTTCCATGCAGGGTAACTCGTGTCGGGAAGAAATTTTGGATCAGAAGCGAGCTTGACGGCTTTCGGGGTCCAGATGCCGGAAAGCTGGTGATGGCCGTGGCCCGAGTGGACGCCGCCCCAGCCGTTGATGACGATGTTGGGGCGGAATTCGCGGATGACGCGGACCATGTCTTCGAGGACGGGGTCGCCCCATATTTTTTCGGTTTCCTCGGGAGTTTTGGAAAAGCCGAAATCCTGGGCGCGGGTGAAATAGAGTTTGACGCCGTAGCCGCGGGTGGCGGCGAGAAGTTCCTGGGTGCGGATGAGGCCGAGCTGCGGCGCTTGTTCGGGGCCGAGCGCGTTCTGGCCGCCTTCGCCGCGGGTGATCGAAAGCAGCGCGACATCGGCGTGGAGGCCGCGGGCAAGGTAGGTGAGGATGGCGGAGCTTTCGTCATCGGGGTGCGCGGTGATGTAGAGGATGCGCGTGGTGACGCGGGCGGCGTCGATGGCTTCGATAGTTTCGGGAAGGCCGGGGCCCGTGCCGGGGGCGGGAGGGAATTGTGCGTGAGAAGGGAGCGGGAGGAGCATGGTTAAGAGTGAGAGTGTTACCAGGCGGATGCGGTTCAAAAGGCCTCCAAAAAAGAACGTCGATGACCGGCGCCCCTCAAGCCGCGGAGGGGCCCAACCAGGAATTGGAATCAGTCTCAGCGCTTACGCGCTGGGCTAACCTCTGCCGCGCCTCCGGCGCTAGCCAAGCGCCCGCCTCGGATGGCGGCCGCTACGCGGGTCGGGCGGCGGATGATTCGCCGCTCTCCGGGGCGAAGGGCCATTCTCTCATTTCGCGGGCGCGAATTAGAAATGCGGTTGCGCCCAGGGCGATTTCAAGCAGGCCCCACTTTCGGGCGGGGCCGGTCTGCCAGAAAAGCCAGGCCCAGCCGAGCATGGTGAGCACCGCGGGCACGGGATACAACCACATTTTAAATGGCAACCCCTCCGAGCCCAAGCGGCGGCGCAGCAGCATCACTCCAACCGCCTGACCGATGAACTGCACGATCAGGCGCATGGCGAGAATGCCGGCGATGGCGGTTTCCAGTTTAAGAATAATGCTGAAGAGGAACGCCAGCGCCCCGAGTATTAGAAGCGAAATGTGGGGAAAATGTTTCGTCGGATGCACTTTGGCGAAGACGGGGAAGAAATTGCCGTCGAGCGCGGCGGAATAGGGCACGCGGGAGTAGCCGAGCAGCAGCGAGAAGACGGAGGCCATGGCGATCCAGAGGACCATCCAGGTGACGAAGTGCGCGGCGCCGGAGCCGTAAAGGCGTTCGACGAAGAGGCTGGCGATGAAGGGAGTGTTCTGGGCTTCGCGCCACGGGATGACGCCGAGCAGGCTGGTCTGCATGGCCAGATAAAGCACCGTGATGCCTAGAATCGAAAGGAAAATGCCGCGGGGGATATTTTTTTCGGGATTGCGGATTTCGCCGCCCAGGTGGCAGATGTTGTAGTAGCCCCAGTAGCTGTAAACCGTGTTGATCATCGCGGCGCCGAGCCCGGCGAACCACAAGGAAGAAAGATGGAACGCGCCGGGAGGAAAATTAAAAGCCAATTTTGGATCAAAGTGGCGGATGCCTCCCCAGATAAGCCAGAGCATGGTGCCGACAACGCCAACCCACAGCAAAACGGAAATTTTGCCGATGGTGGTGATTTTCCTGTAAAGAAGAATCACAAGAAAAATAACCAGGCTGCCTGAAATCGTTTTGGCCTGCCAGAGCGTTAGCGGATGGAGATAACCGGCGTAGCGCGCGAAGCCGATGGAAGCCGAAGCGACAGAGAGCGGCGCCTGGACGAAGGTTTGCCAGACGAAGAGGAAAGACATCAGGCGGCCCCAGCGGCCGGGGCCGTAGGCTTCGCGAAGGAAGACGTAAGTGCCGCCGGCTTTGGGCATGGCGGCGCCGAGTTCGGACCAGACGAAGCCGTCAAGCGTGGCGAGGAGCGCGCCGGCGAGCCAGGCGATGAGAGCTTGCGGGCCGCCCATGGCTTTGATGACGAGGGAGCTGACGACGAACGGGCCGATGCCGACGATCTCGATCATATTGAGCGCTACGGCTTCCTTGAGGCCGAGGCCGCGCTCAAGCGAGGATTGTGATTGGGCGAGTTGGGGGAGTGGAGGGGAATTGGACATGCGCAGCGAGAATAACAAAAGGGCGGGAATCCTCCTACGGAGAGGAATGGGAAAAGTGAATCAACGGAGAGGCGCCCGCCTCGGAAGGCGGCCCCTACAGATGCCAAATTGTTTTGCGACGGCACGCGGGGACGGCTTACACTCGTAAACAGGAGAGCGCAGGCCCACCGTGGCTCTCCGTTCAACCATGAAACGAATCTTCCTTTTGCTGGCGCTGGGCGTGTGCGCGTTGTTGCTTGCGGCGCGCCATGCCGCCGCGGGCGAACTTTCCCTGCCGCCGGGCACCGAAACGATTCTCGAGCACATTTATTCCGGTCGCAGCGACCTGGCCATTCTGGAAGCGGAGGCGCTCGAACGCGAGCAGCCTGACCATCCACTGGGATATCTGCTGGAAGCGGAAGCGCGCTGGTGGCAGATCTGGTGCCTTTCGGCCGATTACAGATACGGGATGAGCCTGCCGAGACACAGAGGCAAAGTGCCGGCCGACCAGGTCTATCTCGAGGCGGTGGCGAAGGCGGAGGCCCTGGCGGATGCCAGCCTCGGGAAACACGAATCGCCGGATATGCACCTTTACGCCGGAATGGCCGGGGGCCTGGCCGCGCGCATGTATGGTTTGCGCGCGGAAAACCGGGCGGCGGCGCGCGCTGGAGTGCGTGCGCGAGAACATTTTTTGCGCACACTGGCTCTTGACCCGTCGCTCGCGGACGCCGACATGGGCCTGGGGCTCTACAACTATTATGTGGACACGCTTTCGACGATCGCGCGGGTGCTGCGCTTTTTCATGGGCATCCCCGGCGGATCAAAAGAAGAGGGCATCCGGCAATTGCAGCTGGCCATGGATCACGGGCAATTGACGCCGGCTCTGGCGCGATACTATCTGGCGATCTGCCTGCACCTCTACGATCAGAACTACGAGAAGGCCCTGCAGGTGGCGACCCCGCTGGTGGAAAAATATCCGGCGAATCCGATCTTCCGGCTGGTTCGCGGCGATCTGTTTGGAAAGCTGGGAAGAAAGGCGCCGGCGATTGCCGATTACCGCGCGGCCGCAGCGGCGCCGATTGCGGACCCGGCATGCCGGCGGAAGCTCGAGCAACTGGTGCGAGAGTCGCTGGCGGCACAGGGTGCTGGAGCGGAGCGCGGCGCGGGGCAGTAGAGCGGGCGACACGGGGCTTTGAGCCGGAGACGGCCTGCGCCATAATAAGGGCCTGGGTTTGTGGGCAGGAGTCAGGTACCCGAGTCAGAAGGGGATCTGCGGGGGGCCGGTAAACGCGGCCACGCGTTTTCGCATCTCAACCCAAACAGTCAGGCAAACATCCTTTCTTCCCGTGATGAGAGAAACGGATGCACAGGTGAGTTTCGCGCGAAGGAGTTTCCATGAAGCGGTTTTGGACAGCGATGGCTGTCGCAGGTTTGGCGTTCGGTTTGTTGGCCGGATGCAATGATTACAACAACTCGATCCAGTACAACACCGGGCCACAGATCACCCAACCTGCGCCCTCCGGCACGACCACCGGGAGTCCGTCGTTTCTGCTGACGGTCAATGCTCAATCCGCTCAGAATCCATTCGTGCAGGCCACGGTGATTCAGTGGAACGGGAAGAAGCTGGCTACCAACTTCGTGGATGGCGTAACGCTGACCGCAACCATACCTGCGAGCTTAGTGGCCAGTCCGGGCAGAGCAATCATCAACACGCTGACGCCACAATCCGGGACTGGAAACAACGGCCTCTCCAACAGCGAGTATTTCTACGTTTACACGACGACTCCGAACCCGTTGCCGGTATTGACGAACGTGTCACCAAATTCAGCCCCGGCGTGCGGAACGACTTGCACGAACGCTTCGGTGACGATTACGGTTACGGGGTCTAACTTCGTGCCGACTTCGAATAACGGTGGGACGACAGTGACCTTCGCGGACAAGCTGACGCCGAATCAGCAACCGGCGACATTGAACATCACTAGCCGTTCCGATACGCAAATCAAGGCAGTGATCCCCGGGAGCTACCTGGCGAATTCGGATGTGGGTAGCGTTGCCTTGTGCAATCCACCGAACATCCCAGGTGGCGGAACTTGCGGCCAATGCCCGGATCTGACCTGCGTGAACCTGGCGGGAGGGGGAACCAGCACCAACTCAATTAGCTTTACAATTGGCAGCGGGGCGGCGGCCGCGGCGGCGATTGCGGAGGAGACGCCGGCGATCAGCCAGGACGGACGCTACGTGGCGTATGGCTCGCAGCAGAGCCAGGTGAACCAGATATTGCTGAAAGATACGTGCCTGGGTGTTTCGAGCGGATGCAGCGTGAACACACGCGTGGTTTCCGTTGCGGCGGACGGCGCGGCCGGTAATGCGGACAGCCACAACGCCGTGGTGAGTTCGGACGGGCGATACGTTGCGTTCAGTTCGGCGGCGACGAATCTGGTCGAAGGCGCGCCGGCGGGGCGGCAGGTCTACGTGCACGATACGTGCATCGGGGCGGATAACAAGTGTAAGCCCGCGACCACGCTGATTTCGACGGACTCGGAGGGCGCATTGAACGGGACGGAAAGCATTTTGCCTTCGATCAGTTCGACGGGGAGGTATGTGGCATTCGTGGCCATCACGCCGACGAATGGGCCGAAAGTTGCCGGCGGGCTTGCAACGAATGCGCAGGCAGGGCCGAACAGCGGGTTGCGGCAGGTATTCATGCGCGACACTTGCCTGGGAGCGACGAATTGTACGCCGAAAACGACGCGGATTTCGATGATGCCGGGGGATGCTCCCGCAAATGGAACGAAACCCTCCGGGCCGGCGATCGGCGGCGCGGCCAAGCAGATTGCGCTGGCGGACGCGAAGAGCGCGACCGTGTTTACGCCGACAGTGGCGGTGGACGAAGGCGTGGTACTCGCCGTGCCGAAGGAGCAGTAGACGCGGCTCTTGTTTTTGAATGCGGCAGCAAAGCTGCCGCTCTTACCATCTAAACCCCTCGATCAAAATAATTTCCTGAGCGAGTGCGTCGTGGCGGGCGGCCACGCGCCCACATACTGACGCGGGTTTAAAATCCATCAAAGCCCTGCTCGGTTTTGCCAGATCTGCTTCACTTCAAAATTGCACCAATTTTTGTTCGGAGGATGGCGTTGAGTCCGTAAAACCGGCCGCAGAGCTGCTGCACTCCAAACGAGCAACGAACCCGGTTGCAAAATCGGCACCTGGGGCGGCCTGGATTCGAGCTGAATCTCCAGAATAAAGCCTAGTTGAAGCGGACTTTGAGGTCGGGTCGCTTTTCCAGGCGCACGGAATCCACGAAGCGGACCTGGCGTTCGTCGAGCGTCAGAATCATGGATGAGGTGCGGATGCCTTCGCCGAAGAAACGCACGCCCTTCAGCAGATTGCCGTCGGTGACACCGGTGCAGGCGAAAATGATTTTCTTGCCCGGGGCGAGGTCCTCGGTGGCATAGATGCGCTTGGTGTCCTTGACGCCCATTCTTGCGAGTCGCTCCGCGTCTTGAGGCTTGCTAATCACCAGGCGCGCAAGAATCTGGCCGTTGAGGCACCGCAGGGCCGCGGCGGTGAGCACCCCTTCCGGAGCGCCGCCGGTGCCCATCACCATGTGAACGCCGGTCCCGATCACAGCCGCGGAAATGCCGGCGGACAAGTCGCCGTCGCCAATCAGGCGGATGCGGGCGCCCACCGTGCGAATCTGTTCGATCATTTTTTCGTGACGCGGGCGGTCAAGGACCATCACGACGAGATCTTCCACGTCGCGGTCGAGGCGCTTGGCGACGGCCTTGAGGTTGTCCGCGACGGGCGCATCGAGATCAACAGCGCCCTTGCACGATGGGCCGACAATTATTTTCTCCATGTACAGATCGGGAGCGTGGAGCAAGCCGCCTTTTTCACTGGCGGCGAGCACGGCGATGGCGTTGGGGGCGCCCGTGGCGCAAAGATTCGTGCCTTCGAGGGGATCGACGGCGATATCCACGGTCGGAAAAAGCGCTTTGGGAGCATGCGTGGCGAGACCGACTTTTTCGCCGATGTAGAGCATGGGGGCTTCGTCGCGTTCGCCTTCGCCGATGACGATGGTGCCGTCCATTTCGACTTGATCCATGGTTTTGCGCATGGCTTCGACGGCGACTTCGTCGGCTTTATGGCGGTCGCCGAAACCCATGGTGCGGGCGGCAGCGATGGCCCCATTTTCAACGACGCGCAAAAATTCAAGGCTGAGCTGCTCTTCCATGTTGGCGCCCTCCGCGGACGCTAATCTTAGGGCAAAGTGCGGCTTAAGGTCGATAGGGGAGTTGGAAGCGACGCAGCGAATCCGGCAACCGCACAGGGCAATCGCACACCCATAATGGACTCATGGTAGTGGTTCTTTGCCCGGAAGTGGGCGGATAAGCCCGTTGATCAAAAACGGATCCGTAAACTCGGTCATTTCGCCGGCGTGCTTGTCCTTAACGGGGAGCAGGCGCGCTGAGAGCGGCTTGTTCCATTTGACGGAAAGCGTGGCGACGTCGCCGATGATCCGGGCGAGGTCTTCGACTGTGGTCTCGCCGGGAAGGGGAATGGTGTCGAGGCCGGTGGCGCAAACCGCGGAGTAGCTGAGGAGTTGATCGAGGGAGAGGCGGCCCTGGTTCCAGCGGTCGGCAAGAGTCGGGTCTTCTAGGACCGGAAGCATCACGCCGGAGTAACCGGTGCGGCGCGCGCCGATTTCCTTTAACGCTGAAGTGATGACGCCGACGGCGGTCATGGTCCCGCTGGAGCCGAGCGGTTGCTTGGAAATGGTTTCGATTGCAGCGCCGATGGAAGCGCCCTGCGAGGAGGCGGGAGAAAGATCGATTCCCATGTAGATCCAGCCCTGTTCGCGGTCAATGCGCTGCGCGGTGTCTTCCACGTCGAATGCGGCGTTGAAAAAGGCGTCGATGATCTGGCGGCGAGCGGCGGAGAGATCCGGAGCATTTTGCGCGGCGCCGTTGACCAGGCCGGCGGAGGCGAGACCGATGGCAAACTGGCGGCCGCTGCCGGTGTGGTACGCGCCGGGGAAAAAGGCTGAGTAGGGCGGGACGCTGGCGTTGGCGGCGAAATGGAAATTGCCCTCGCTGTGGTCGGTGGTTTCGGAAAGTTTCTTGATGACGCGAGCGGCGGCGTTGACGGCGGGCCAGTTGATGCCGGAATCGTTGGTCACCGTGAGGTTGCCGAAAATGAATTTTGTGTTTTGCAGGACCGCGGCGAGGAGATCGGCCTGGGCGTCGCCGTCGTTGCCGGCGAGATAAGCGGAGCCGATCGAAAGGCGGACGTGATACTGGTCGGCGAGTCCGTCGAGATTCTTAAAAAAGCGGACAGCGTCTTCGGTGGAGAGGCCCTTGGTGTATTCGGGGAAGGGTTGCGTGACGATGCGGAGGGTTTCGATGGTGTAGCCGCGGGATTCGAATACGGTTTTCGCATAGCCGAGGAACTTGGCGGTTTCGGCGAACTGCAGCTGGTATTGCGCGCGATCGAGATTGATGAAGGCTGTGATGGTGCGGACGTGGGGCTTGGCGTTGGCGGGAGCCTTTGCCGGGGCCGGCGTCTGGGAAAAGATGACCGGGGTGCACGCGAAAAGCGCGAGTAAGATTGGGGCGAAAAATCTGGCGTAGTTTTTCATGGGATCACACAAAGGCTGAAATGCCCGTGATTTTTTCTCCGATGATCAGTTTGTGAATGTCGTTGGTACCTTCGTAAGTGTAAACACTTTCCAGGTTGTTCATGTGGCGCATGACGCAGTAGTCGTCGACGATGCCGTTGGCGCCGAGGATGTCGCGGGACTTGCGCGCGGTTTCGAGTGCCATGGCGACGTTGTTCATCTTCAACATGGAGATGTGGGAGGCGTCGGCCTTGCCTTTGTCCTTGAGGCGGCCGACGTGGAGTGCAAGCAGCTGTCCCTTGACGATTTCAGTGATCATCCAGGCGAGCTTTTCCTGGACGAGCTGGTGCGAGGCGATGGGCTTGTTTGCGAACTGCTTGCGCGTCTTGGCGTACTGGAGAGCGGTGTCGTAGCAGGCCATGGCCGCGCCGACGGCGCCCCAGCCTATGCCGTAGCGCGCCTGGTTAAGGCAGCCAAGTGGGCCGCGCAAGCCGGTGACGCCGGGAAGGAGATTTTCCTCGGGGATGGCGCAGTCGCCAAAAGACAAGCCGGAAGTGACGGAAGCGCGCAGCGACCATTTGCCGTGGACGTCCCAGGTTTTGAAGCCGGGTGTGCCTTTTTCGACCAGGAAACCGCGGATTTTTTCGTCTTCAGTTTTGGCCCACACGACGGCGACATCGGCGAGCGAGCCGCTGGTGATCCACATTTTTTCGCCGTTCAAAATGTACTGGCCGCCTTTTTTCACGGCGCGGGTGAGCATGCCGCCGGGATTTGATCCGAATTGCGGCTCGGTGAGGCCGAAGCAGCCGACGGCGTTGCCGGATTGCAGCCGCGGCAGCCACTTCTCTTTTTGCGCGTCGCTGCCGAAAGAATAGATCGGGTACATCACCAGCGCGCCCTGCACGGAGACGAAGCTGCGCAGGCCGGAATCGCCGCGTTCGAGTTCCTGGGTCATCAGGCCGTAGGCGACGTTGGACATTCCCGCGCAGCCGTAGCCGTGAAGATTGGCCCCGAAGAAGCCGAGTTCGCCGAGCAGCGGGATCAGGTGCTTCGGAAAAGTTCCTTCGCGGCTGTGTTTTTCGATGATGGGGATGATTTCGTTGTCAACGAACTGGCGGGCGGTCTGGCGGACAAGTTTTTCTTCGTCGTTGAGCTGGGAATCAAAGTCGATGAAGTCAACACCGGGAAAAGAGGGCATGAAGATTCCTTCGTCAGGCAAAAGGCGCGACGCAGGAAGTGTAGCAAGGCCATTCAGGGAGCGGCAAGAAAACGCGGGGACTGCGGCCGAGCGGGTACACTAGAGGGGAACTGGAAAGGACGAGTTGACGTGGCGAAACGAGCGGTGAAGAAGGTCGATCCGGAGATTTTGATTTTTGACGTGGATGGCGTGTTGATTGATGTGAAGGAGACGTTCTGGCGGTCGGCGCTCGAGACGGTTGAGAAGTTGACGGGAAAGGAAGCGACCTGGGCGGAGCTGCATAAGTGGAAACGCCAGCCAGGCAATAACGACGACTGGATGATGGTTTCGCAGTGGGCGACGGCAAGAGGCGTGCCCACAACGTATAAAGAGGCGCGCGAGGCGTTCCAGCCGTTTTATTGGGGAAGGAACGGCAAGCCAGGCAATGTGGAGAGGGAAAAATGGCTGGTAACGCCGAAGCTGGTGGAAAAGTGGGCGCGGCGGCGGGAGCTGAATTTATTCACGGGAAGAACGCGGGCGGAATTCGATTATTCGTTCAGGCGGTGGCCGGCGGCGAAGCACTTCCGCAAGGTGGTGACGATGGACGACGCGCGGAAGAAACCGTACCCGGATGGCTTGCTAGCGATTCTGCGCGAACGCGATCCGAGTGTGGCGCTGTATCTGGGCGACAACGTGGACGATGCGCTCTCGGCACAGGCGGCGGGTGTGCCGTTCATGGCGATTGTGCCGAGGAACGCATATGACTATCGCGAGCGCGCCAGGAAATTCCGCGAACTGGGCGCGTTGACGCTGCTGGAGCGGGTGCGGGATCTCGATCGCTGGCTTGTTTGACGGGCCCAACTCGCGACTAGACTCTGGCGACAACTTGAGCTAACCAAGCGATTGTCATCCTGGGCTTATCCGACGAGGACAGGCGGAGGATCTCAACTTTTGGATCTTGGATAGCGCTCCAGCTGAGGTCCTTCGGGCGAAAACTGCGCGCCCCTCAGGATGGCTATCTCTTAATCGGGTGATTGGCCAGTGCGGGCTTCAGGAAGACGGAAATGCCGTGCTCGGTGCCGAAATTTACGTCCACGTTCATTTCGAGCGGAACAAATCCCGCTGCAGTGATTTTCAGGATGTAAGCGCCGGCGTGCAGGCCGGGAAAGGCAAACTCTCCGTTTTCGGTGGTTACAGATTCCCTCATGCGGGTTCCGCCGTCGTCAGAAAGCCAGACGGAAGCGTGCGGGATGCGCTGATTTGGTGGCTTCGGAGTAGACGACGCCATTCAGATTCGCGGAGGGACTTGCTGCCCTGGGCGGAGGTCCAGCGGCGAGCGTGGCAAGCGAGACGAGCAGCGGGAGAGAAGTTCGGAGCACGGTTCCCTCCGACCAACGGGGAAGACGAATTCTACACCGGCTGCCGGCCACGGGGGGCGTCACCCTTTTAAGCAGCGGCCATCGCGAGAGCCACTAGAATCAAGGGTGGCAGGAGGACCGCTAACGCTAGAAACTTGCGATTGAACATTTTTATTTTGGCGCTGCGTAATAGAATTTCAATTCAGCTTGTAGCAATGCCTCATACATTTGGTCGAAGCTGTCGATGGCAAAGAGAACCTTGTGAATTTCATCGACCTTGACCGTGCTATTGAGGACCGCGTCGAGCTCAAACCTTCGCACTTCACACCTTCCCTCGAGAACATTTGTGCACTCACCGTGCGAGCTGATGATTCCGCTCCCGAACATCTTGAGCTCCCCGCCCTGCCGAATCAGTCCAAATTCGACCGTGTACCAGAACAGCCTTCCGAGTTGTTCGAGAACGTCCGGATCCCTTGTCCCCGCACAGATCTCGCCATAGCGTGCGAGGAATTCGGCGAAAACCTTGTGGGCGTGCATGGGCACATGCCCGAAGACATCATGGAAAATGTCGGGCTCCGGTGTGTACTCAAGCGAACTGCGGTCGCGCAGCCAAGTTGTCGACGGGAACTCGCGATTCGCGAGCATCTCGAAGAAGGCCTGGGCGGGAAGAAACCCGGTTACAGGAGTGGTCGTCCAGCCGGTTCGAGGCAGCAGTCGCTCGGAAATTCTCTTCAGATCCGGCAGACGGGCCTCTTCCATGCCGACGAGTCGGGAGCCTTCGAGATATTCCCTGCACGCAAATTGTTCGATTTGAGGAGTACGCCGACGGACCAGTTCCGCCCAGATCGCATGCTCGTCTTCACTGTAGCGTTCGTACGACTGCCGGCCAAGGTATGGCGCGGCGTAGGTAAAGTTGTTTTCCATGGTCTCCGCCAAAACGTCTTCCCTTTGGGAGGGCGCGGCGCGGGCGGGCCCAGGTTGAAGGCTTTGAATTTGTTGAGACCAAAGCCCATGAGAGGATAACACCTCAGCAATTTCTGCGAAAACAGGGAGACCCGCAGGGTGTTAATGACGTGTGCTTTCCCAGGCGGTAACATGGCTTGTAAAACGACCGGTGCGACCCGGGGGCCACTCGGGGAACTTTCGTGGCATCGTAGGGGAATGGTTTTGGAGGGACTTCGCGCCAGGCGCTCCCTCAAGGAAAAACGGACATGAAGCAGGCTGGCAACATCGCGAAACTGCTGGGAGCATGGCTAGTGTTTACTGGTGCGGCGTTCGCGCAAGCGCCGCCGGGACCGATCGCTCCGGTACCTTCGCAGAGGCCATCGTCGGAACCGCCGCCTCCGCCGCCGGTGAAGATTGTTCCGCGGACAAATATTTTGGGGGCCTGGAAATTGAACCGCGACGAAAGCGACGACCCCAAGGCAAGATCCAACCAGCGCAAGGCGAATGATCCGAATGGCAGTCGAGGTGGAAATAGCGGTCCGCGCGTGGGCTTTCCGGGCGGCGGCATGGGCGGCCCCGGCATGGGCGGCGGGCAGCGTGGCAACAGCGGGCCTCAAAAGGACACCTCGGAAGATCGCCAGCGTTATAGCGAATTGATCGACCCTTCGATCCGGCTGAAGCTGGAGCGGAAGAACGAGAAGGATCCGATCGTGGAAATGTTCGGCGACCAGGGGCGGAAGACGATTTTCTACACCGACGGGCACAAACCAGACGCGCCCGCGGGAGTGGGGACGGACGTGGTGGAAGCCAGATGGGACGGCGAGAAACTGGTGAGTTCGGCGCCGCTGCCGAAGAAAGGCTCTCTTACCCGCACATATGAAGTTTCGCCCGACGGGTTGCAGTTATGGGAAGAAGTAGAGATGGTAATCGGGAAGGACAAGAATCCGTCGAGGTTTCGGTTTGTGTACGACGCAGTGGCCCGGGAAGAGTAGGGGCGCGTCGCGTCTTCCGTTACTCGAACAAGGCGGAGATTCTGGCTGTAAGCCGGGATTGTCCTCAAATCTGCGTTCCTAGCGAAGCTTTGGGTTGAGGCCCTGAGGCCATCCTTCTCGGATGCCCTCCGGATGACACGCTCGCGCAAAAGTTGACCGGAAGATGCTGATTTCGCCGTAAAAGCGGAGCCTCAAAAACCGTCAGGCGCGCAATTTTGAGAGCGCTTGCTCCAAATCGGCGATGAGGTCGGTGGTGGATTCAAGGCCGATGTTGAGGCGGACGATGCGGTGATTGTAGGGAGGCCGGCCGGGAATGCGGCCGATGTTGTAGGCGACGGCGAGACTTGTGACCCCTGCCCAGCTGTAACCCACCTTGAACAGTTTCAGAGCGTCAACAAAAGCGAAGACCTGCTCCTGCGTGGGGCCGGTCTTGAAGACCAGCGAAAATACGCCCGAAGAGCCAAGGAAATCGCGCTTCCAGATTTCGTGGCCCGGGCAGGCGGGCAGTGCGGGGTGAAGGACGAGCTCGACTTCGGGGCGATCGGCGAGCCATTTGGCGACGGCGAGCGCGGAGTTTTCGATGGCCGAGAGGCGCACGGCGAGCGTTTGCAGACCGCGAAGGGCGAGGCTGCAGTCGTCGGGCGAGACGGCGAGGCCGAGCATCTGCTGCGCCGCGCCGAGGCGCTGATGGATGGCGTCGTCAGAGACGGTGACGGAGCCGAGCAGCAGGTCGCTGTGGCCGCCGATATATTTGGTGACGGCTTGCATGGTGATGTCCACGCCGTGGGCGAAGGCATCGAAAAGCACGCCGGCGGACCAAGTGTTGTCGAGGACGACCCTGACGTTGCGCGCGTGAGCGGCGGTGGCGAGGGCGGGAATATCCTGAACTTCCATAGTGATCGAGCCGGGGGATTCGGTCCAAATGAGGCGCGTGTTTTCCTGGATGAGCGCTGAAATTCCCGCGCCGATCAGCGGATCGTAAAAGGTGGCGGTGACCCCGAAACGCGATAGCAGTTGCCCGGTGAGCTTGCGGTTCGGGTAGTAGACGCTCGCAGGGACCAGGATGTGGTCGCCACCCTGCAGCAGCGCGAGATTGATGAGCGAAATGGCGGCCTGTCCGCCGGGAGCGAGGACGGTGTGCTTGCCGGATTCAAGTTCGCAGATGCGCGCGGCAAGTTCGAGGGCGGTGGGCGTGCCGTAAAGGCCGTAAGTGTAGCCCACTTTGCGCTGGTCCCAGGTGTCGTTGACGGAGGAGGCGGAAGGAAACAAGGTGGTGGAGCCGCGAAAAACGGGTGTGGCCAGGGATTTGTAGCCGGTGGGAATTATGGCGTCAGAGTGGATCAGTTTGGTTTGCCAGGTCTTGGTCATGGAGACTCCCGCACGCCAAATTGGCCGACGGGCGCGCATTGGAAGTGCTTTGGAATTATAGCGAGGAACGCGATTTTCGTACTCCTGAGCGCAAGGCGTTTCGTTGACGGAAAGCCGTTGCGAATGATATAAATTATTGTTCCGTAAGGCGGCAGAAGGCCCACCGTATGCTCCCACCGGGTCGGGGGTTCGGCGTGGCTGCCTTCCTGAAATTTTAGGCGAAACATTTTCATGTCTGATTTGGTTCACCAACTTGGCGAACTGTTCCTCCGGGCTGTGCCCGTAGCGGTCATCGTCCTCCTTTTCTACGTCATCATGCGGTCGATTTTCTTCCAGCCGTTGCTGAAGGTGATGGCGGAGCGCGACGCGCGTACGATCGGCGCGCAAAAGGCCGCGGAAGCGGCGCAGGCTGCGGCGGCGGAAAAAGTGCGCTTGTACGAAGAAGCTCTGCGGCAGGCCCGCGCCAAGGTGTATGCGGAACAGGAAGCCGACCGCAGAAAATGGATGGAAGAGCGCGCCGCGATGCTCAAACAGGCGCGCGCCAAGGCGGATGGTGAAGTGAACGCCGCGAAAGAGCGCGTGGCCGGAGAGTTCGCCGGGGCGAAAAAAGAGATCGAAGCCCTCACGGGGCAACTTGCGGCGGAAATTGCGCGCCGGGTCCTTGCATCCTCACCAGCTCCCGGCAACCCCACGAGAGAGGCCCGATGAAGCACGCGCGGAGCGTCTATTGCAGTCTTGTTGTGTGCGCGTTTGGCCTGTTTTCCGCCGTGGCGGTGTTTGGAGCGGAAGAAGGCGGCAATCCGGCGGGCGAATCCCTCGAGATGATTTTCAAGTGGATCCACTTTGTAATCCTGGCCGGGCTCGTTTACTGGGTTTTTGGGAAATTGCTGCCGCCTGTGTTTCGCCGCAATGCGGATCAGATCAGCTCCGCAATCAGCAAAGCGACTGCGGCAAGAGTTGAGGCGGAGCGCAAGCTCGAGGAAGCCGTTACGAAAATGGGCCGCCTGGAGAAGGAGATTGCGGAGTTCCGCGCTCAGGCGCAGCGCGACGCGGCGGCGGAAGTGGAACGCTTGCGCGGAGCGACGGTCTTGGACGTGGAGAAAATTCGCGCGGCGACCAAAGCGGAAATTGAAGCGGCCGAGCGCGCGGCTCGCGTGGAACTGAAAGAACTGGCGGCGACTCTGGCGGTGGATGGGGCGGAATCGCTGGTGGCCAAGCAGATGACGCCGGCGGTCGAGGAAGCGATGATCAGCGGCTTCCTGCAGAGCTTCGAGGGGAGGCCGAATTGAGGTCGGCGAGCCTGCAATACGCGACGGCGCTGGCGGATGTCGCGCTCGAACAGGGCGCGGCGGAGCCGGTGAAGAAGCAGTTGGAGGATTTTGGCGCAGCGTATCGTGAATCCGCGGAGCTGCGCAGTGTGTTGAGCAGTCCGGCAGTGGAGCGCACGGCGAAGCACGGCGTGATCGAAAAGCTGGCAGCACGCCTTGGCGCCAGCCGCATCGTGCGGAATTTTCTGTTTATCGTGGTGGATAACCAGCGGACGCATTTGTTGCCGGAAATTCTGGAGACGTTTGAAACGGTAATCCGGCAACGGCAGGGCGTTGCAGAAGCGGAAGTGACCTCGGCGGCCGAACTGTCCGCTCCGCAGAAAGCCAGATTACAGCAGACGCTCGAAGGCCTTACGGGGAAAAAGATTCAAGCAAGCTATTCGCTGGATCCGGCATTGCTGGGCGGCGCGTTGGTCCGCATCGGCGACACAATTTACGACGGCACGGTGCGAAACCGGCTGAACCAGATGCGGGCACGGCTGGCCGCGGAATAGGCATTCGGGAACGGAGCAGGCATGGCAAATATCAAAGCAGACGAAATCAGCAAGATACTTCGCGAACAGATCGCGAACTACGAGCAGACGGTTTCCGTGGACGAGGTCGGCGCGATCATCAGCGTCGGCGACGGCATCGCGCGGATTCACGGCCTCGAAAAGGTGATGGCTGGCGAGATGCTGGCGTTTCCACACAACATTTTTGGTCTGGCGCTGAACCTCGAAGAGGAGGAAGTCGGCGCGGTGCTGCTGGGCGAGTCGTCGGAATTAAAAGAAGGCGACGTCGTGAAGCGCACCAATACGATTATGTCCGTGCCGGTGGGGCCGGAGCTCGTCGGGCGCGTGGTGAATCCGCTGGGCCTTCCGCTGGACGACAAAGGGCCGATCACATCGAAACTTCGGAATCCGCTGGAAAAACTGGCGCCAGGTGTTCTGGATCGCCAACCGGTGCGCGAACCGCTGCAGACCGGCATCAAGGCCATCGACTCGATGATTCCCATCGGCCGCGGCCAGCGCGAGCTGATCATCGGCGACCGCCAGACGGGGAAAACCGCCGTCATTCTGGACACCATCATCAACCAGAAGGGCAACGACATGATCTGCATTTACTGCGCGATCGGGCAGAAACGCTCGACGATCGCGCAGGTGATCAAGGCGCTGACCGATGCGGGCGCGATGGAGTACACGATCATCGTGGCGTCTTCCGCGGCGGAGCCGGCTTCGCTGCAATACATCGCGCCGTATGCGGCCTGCGCGATGGGCGAATATTTCCGCGATAACAAGCGACACGCGGTAACCTTTTACGACGACCTTTCGAAACACGCACAGGCGTACCGCGAAATTTCGCTGCTGTTGCGCCGGCCTCCCGGACGCGAAGCGTTTCCCGGCGACGTGTTCTATCTCCACTCGCGCTTGCTCGAACGCGCGGCCAAGCTGAACGACAAGCTGGGCGCGGGTTCGCTGACTTCGCTGCCGGTCATTGAGACGCAGGCGGGCGACGTTTCTGCCTACATCCCGACCAACGTGATTTCGATTACCGACGGCCAGATTTACCTGGAATCGGATTTGTTCAACGCCGGTATTCGCCCCGCGATCAACGTGGGTATCTCGGTCAGCCGTGTCGGCGGCAACGCGCAGATCAAGGCAATGCGCCAGGTGGCCGGCAGCCTGCGCCTGGACATGGCGCAGTTCCGCGAATTGGCGGCGTTCGCGCAGTTCGGCGCGGACCAGTTGGACAAAGTGACGCAGGCGCAGTTGCAGCGCGGCCAGCGCCTGACGGAAGTGCTGAAACAGGACCAGTTCGTGCCGCTCTCGGTTGAAAAGCAGGTGCTGGTGCTGTACGTGGCCACCAGCGGCGGGCTGGATAACGTTCCCCTCAGCGAAGTGCGGCGGTTTGAAAAAGAGTTCGTGCAGTTCGCGGAGACGAATTATCCGGGCGTGCTCGAGGACATTGCGACCAAGAAGGCGCTCGACGACGGCATCAAGGCGACGATCAATACGGGGCTCAATGGATTCAAGGAGCGCTTCACGGCCGCGCTGGCCGTGACCGCGAAGTAGCAGGAGGAGCCAGGCTTAAGCAGAGACCATGCCCACATTACTCGATTTCCGGCGCCGCATCCGCTCGGTGAAAAACACCCAGCAGATTACACGCGCGATGAAGTTCGTGGCTGCGGCGAGATTGCGACGGGCGCAGGAAGCGGCGCTGGCGGCGCGTCCTTATGCGAAGGAACTGGTGCGCGTGCTGCGTTCGACGATGGCGCGCATTGAATCGCCAGAGCATCCGCTGCTCGCCAAACGAGCCGAAGAGCGCATCCTGGTGCTGGTGCTTTCCGGCGAGCGAGGGCTGGCGGGGGCGTTCAACACCAACATATTGAAAAAGGCGGCGGAATTTTATCGCAGCAAGCCTGGAAAGAAATTCACGCTGATCCCGATCGGGAAAAAGGGTCGCGACGCGATGCGGCGGGCCGGATTCACGTTTGCAGGCGAGTACGTGAACGTGTTGTCGAAGGTGAACTACGGAATTGCACGCGAGATTTCGAAGCTGGTGACGGATTTGTATGTGGAAGAAAAAGTGGACGCCGTGTATATGGTGTTCAGCGAATTCAAGAACGTGATTTCCGCGGACTTGACGGTGGAAAAACTTCTTCCCGTGGAAAAGATTTCGACGGGCGAAGAAACGGAAGCCGAGGCCGCCTCTTCCCAAATTGATTACATCTATGAGCAGCCGGAACAACAGTTGCTGGCCCGATTGCTGCCCCGCTACGTGGAGACGCAAGTGCTACGCAGTATGCTGGAATCCTGCGCGGCGGAGCATGCCGCGCGCATGACGGCTATGGAAGCGGCCACCAAGAACGCCGGCGAAGTGATCGAAGGCCTGACGCTGCACATGAACAAGGTCCGGCAAGCAGCGATTACCAAGGAAATTATCGAAATTGTCAGCGGCGCTTCATACACCGCGTAGGAGCATAAATGGCGGAGCAACAAGTCGGACGAGTGATCCAGGTCATCGGGCCAGTACTCGATATTCAGTTTGAACAGGGGCATTTGCCGGCGATTTACAACGCCGTGCGCATCACCAGCGAGGGTTTCAATCTGCCGGAACCGCTGGACGTGACCGCGGAAGTGCAACAGCATCTGGGCGAAGGACGCGTTCGCACGGTGGCGATGGAGCCGACCGAGGGCATGGTGCGCGGAATGAGGGCCGTCGACCTGGGCGAGCCGATCACTGTGCCGGTGGGGCGGCCGACCCTGGGGCGCGTAATGAACGTGCTCGGGAAACCTGTGGACCAGTTGGGGCCGCTCAACAGCGAAACGAGGTATTCGATTCACCGGCCATCCCCGGCGTTGGACCAGCAGTCCACATCGCTCGAAATGTTTGAAACAGGCATCAAGGTAGTCGACTTGATTCAGCCGTTCCTGAAGGGTGGAAAGATCGGGCTCTTCGGCGGCGCGGGCGTGGGCAAAACGGTTTTGATTCAGGAATTGATTCACAACGTCGCGATGCAACACGGCGGCGTGTCGGTGTTTGCCGGTGTGGGTGAACGGACGCGTGAAGGAAACGACCTGTGGCTGGAATTCCAGGAGTCCGGCGTCGTGGTTCCCGGAAATTCAGAAAAGTCCCGCGCCGCGCTGATCTACGGACAGATGACCGAGCCGCCCGGAGCGCGTTTGCGCGTCGGCCTGACGGGCGTAACTGTGGCGGAATATTTCCGCGACCAGGAACACCTTGACGTGCTGCTCTTCATTGATAACATTTTCCGTTTCGTGCAGGCGGGCTCGGAAGTTTCGGCGCTACTTGGACGCATGCCTTCGGCCGTGGGTTACCAGCCGAACCTCAACACGGAAATCGGCGAGCTGCAGGAACGCATCACCTCGACCAAGCACGGATCGATCACTTCGGTGCAGGCGATTTATGTGCCCGCCGACGACTACACCGACCCCGCGCCGGCCGCGACGTTTACCCACCTTGATGCGACGACCAACCTCAGCCGGCAGATCGTGGAGCGCGGCATTTACCCCGCGGTCGATCCGCTGGCCAGCTTCTCGCGCATTCTGGATCCCCGCGTTGTGGGACAGGAACATTACTCCGTGGCCCGCGCAGTGAAGTCGGTGCTGCAGCGCTACAAGGATCTCCAGGACATCATCGCGATTCTGGGTATCGAAGAGTTGTCCGACGAAGACAAACGCACCGTTGCCCGTGCCCGGCGCATTGAGAAATTCCTTTCGCAGCCGATGTATGTCGCCGCGCAATTCACGGGCCTCGAAGGCAAGTACGTCAAGATCGCAGACACCGTGCGCAGCTTCAAGGAAATCGTGGAAGGCAAGTACGACGATATTCCGGAGCAGGCGTTCTACATGGTCGGCACGATTGACGAGGTGCTCGAGAAGGCCGAGAAGATGAAGGCGGGCGTCTAGGATCGAAATGCTTCCCGAATCCATCCAACTGATCGTCGTGACACCGGAGCGGCAACTTCTGCGGGAATCCGTGGTGGAAGTTACCATGCCGGGACTGGACGGCCAGCTAGGAATCCTGCCGGGGCACGCACCACTGATGACGGAATTGGGGATTGGGGAGCTGTCTTACCGGACGAGCGCCTCGAGCCAGCCGGTTGTGCTCGCAGTCGTCAGCGGATTTGCGGAAGTGCTGCCCGATCGCGTGACGGTGCTGGCGGAAACCGCGGAGCGCGCCGAGGAGATCGACCTGGCGCGCGCCGAGCTGGCCAAGGCGCGGGCGGAGAAGCGGCTGTCGGCCGGCGACTCGAACCTGGATTGGGACCGCGCAAATATCGCGTTGCAGCGCTCGCTGATCCGCATTCAGGTGGCGCGAAAACGCCACAGCGTTTTAGTCGAATCCCGCTAACTGTGTGCGTTTCTGTCCCTTAGTTTGGTAATGCGACGCCAGTGCGCCTGGCGACATCGAATGCGGTGGAGCGGAGCATGGAACCGATCACGATATACAGCGCAGGATGGTGCCCGGACTGCCGCCGGGTGAAGAATTTCCTGAATCAGCGCGGCGTGCAATTTCGCGAAATCAATATCGAAGAAGATGAAGAAAGCGAAGAACTGGTCCTTCGCGTGAATAACGGAAAGCGGAAAATCCCGACGCTTAAGGTCGGCGAGCGCTATTTCGCATGCAGCCCTTTTAATGCCAGCCAACTTGCGGATGAGCTGAACATTCCCCTGAACAAGTAAAACTCCCAGCTGGTTTCCCGAGCGCGAAGTTTCCATGCAAGTCCTAGCCGGTTAGGCCGCGGGTCCAGGTTTGCGTTACGTTCAAACTATCGTCGAGCAGCAGGATGTCGGCGTCGGAACCGGGGCGCAGCGAGCCCTTCTTGAACTCGATGCCGAGCAGGGTGGCAGGATTCAGCGTCAGCATACGCAGCGCGTCGGGCAGGGGCACGCCGAGAGTCACTATGTTCCGTAGCGCGCGGTCTAGCGTCAGCGTGGAGCCTGCCAGCTTGCCCTCCGTGTTTCGGGCCACCCCGCCGCTGACCGTCACTTCAAAAGTTCCGAGAGTATATTTCCCGTCGGGCATCCCCGTGGCGGAGATGCCGTCACTGACAAGGATCACGCCCGCCGCGCCCTTGGCCTGCAACAGCAGTCGCATGGCAGTTTCGTCCACGTGCACGCCGTCGGCAATCAGTTCAGCGGTGACTTCCGGCGTGGTGAGCACCGCGCCGATCACGCCGGAATCGCGATGCGAGAACGGGCGCATGGCGTTGTAGACGTGGACGGCGTGATGCGCGCCGCGAGCGATGGCGGCGCGAGCCTGTTCGTAGGTGGCGTCGGTGTGGCCGATGGCGACGACGAGGCCGGCCTTCCGTGCGGCGTCAATGCAGGGCATGGCGCCCAAAAGTTCCGGAGCGATGGTAAGAATTTGCGCGTTCCCCTTCGCAGCGGCAACAAACTGTTCGAGCAGGTCGGCGGAAGGAAGTTTCAGAAATTCTTTGGGATGCACGCCGCGGCGCACAGAGCTGATGAAGGGACCTTCAAAATGGATGCCGAGGACATCGGCGCGGCAATCATCGGAATGGTGCTGGCGGGAAATGTAGCCGGCGATGCCTTCGGCGCTGCGGCAGATGGATTCCGTGCTGGCGGTGGCTGTGGTGGCGACGAAGGAAGTGGTGCCGTGATTGGCTACCATGCGCGACACGGCTCTGAGCGCGTCTCCGGTTGCTTCCATGACGTCATGGCCGCCCGCGCCGTGGATGTGCACGTCGAGGAAGCCTGGCGTAGCGATTTTGTCCGTAGCGATGATTTCGCGCGCGCCGGCGGGCAGAGTGACCGCGGCGCGCGGCCCGATGGTTTCGATCACGCCGTCGCGAAAAAGAATTGCAGCATCCGGAATTTCCGTGACGGGGGTGAAAGCGCGGGCAGCATGAAGGAGAGTTGTGGACATGGCGACCTTTTATCGTAGCGGAAATCCCGCTGGCCGCAAAACAGAACGGGCAGGAAGAATGTTCCTGCCCGTGCGGGATATCTCGCGAAATCGCCTACTTGGCCATTTCGATGCTGGTGAGCTTCAGGGCGCTGCCGTCCACGGTGCCTTTCACGACCACATGGTGGCCGGCATGGGGTGCAACTCTGTCCTGCGCGTCAATCGTGTAGACCTTCTTGTCGCTTTCGTTCACGAAGACATACTTGGCGCCGTGCTCCTTCACGCATCTGGATGCGCATTCCCCGCCGCCTTCCTGGGCATTTTTCGCGCCGCACATGTCGTCGGAAATCCAGCCGGTCCACGATCCATCGGCGGGCGAAGCAAAGGAAGCGGCCAGCAGGGCCAGCGCGGGCAGAATGAAAAATCTTGATTTCATGAAGGGTCTCCTCAGGGTAACGAGTCAGTCTAAGCGCGGACGAGTTTAGCCTCGCACACTGCCGAGGGCGTGTCCAGCCGGTGGGAGCTTCGGTATACAATAACGCGGGTTGGGGACAGCAGACGGAGCTTCTTTTGAAAATGATTTGTGGCGAAACGCTCGGTGAATTCCGGTGTTGAAGGTGACGACTCGCGGCGGGATGCTGTTGATTGCGGCGCTGGTGGCGACGCCGGGGGGATGGGCGCAGGGCGTGGCGCAGGGGTCACCGCCGCCTCGGACGGCGAAGACGATCAAGTGTAGGGGCCGGATTGTTCCGCAGTTTGAAGACGTCACTGAAAAAGCGGGAATTCGCTTTTCGCACACTTCCGCGCCGGAGAGTCGCTACATCATCGAGTCCATGAGCGGCGGCGTGCTGCTGCTCGATTATGACCGCGACGGTTGGCTGGATATTTATTTCACCAACGCACCAACGGTAGAGATGGCGTTGAATGGGCAGCACGCGCGCGGGGCGCTTTACCACAACAATCACGACGGCACGTTCACCGATGTCACGGACAAGGCGGGCATCGGCAAGCCGTGCTTCGCGATGGGTGGCGCGGTCGGCGACTACGACAATGATGGCTGGCCGGACATTTATGTGACCTGCTACGGCGGCAATGTGCTGTATCACAACAATGGGGACGGCACTTTTACGGATGTTACTGCCAAGGCTGGCGTGCGCGATGGACGATTTTCCACCGGCGCGGCGTTTGGCGACTACGATGGCGATGGCTTTCTGGACTTGATGGTCGCTAACTACGTCGACCTCGATATTCATCACCCACCCGCTTTCGGCAGCAGCGTCACCTGCAAATACATGGGGATTGATGTGCAGTGCGGACCCCGCGGCCTGAAAGGCGCGGGCGATTCGCTGTTTCACAACAATGGCGACGGCACCTTTACGGATGTTTCGAAAAAGGCGGGCGTGGATGATCCCAGCGGCTACTACGGGCTGACTACCGTGTGGGCCGACTTCAACAACACCGGGCGGCCGGATATTTTTGTCGCTAACGATTCGACCGCAAGTTTTCTCTACCGCAATGATGGAAAGGGAAAATTCACCGACATTGGGTTGGAATCCGGCACCGCGCTCGGTGAAGACGGCCACGAACAGGCTAGCATGGGCGTTGCGGTTGGAGATTACCTGCACACGGGCCGCCCTTCGCTGGTGGTGACGAATTTTGCGTTGGACAACAGCCCGCTCTATCGCAACGACGGCAAGTGGGACTTTCAAGATGTTTCCTACCCGTCTGGAATCGGGTTGCCATCGGTGCCGTTCGTGAAATGGGGGGTGGCGTTTGTGGATCTGGACAACGATGGTTGGCTGGATCTGGTCACGGTGAACGGCCACGTGTATCCGCAGGTGGACACGCTCGAGACTGGAGCACGCTATCGTGAGCCGAAACTGGTGCAATACAACCAGGGCGACGGAACGTTTTGCGATGCCAGCGATCAGTCTGGCGCGGCGATTGCGGAGCCGCGTGCTTCACGAGGGTTGGCGGTCGGCGATCTTTTCAATGACGGCAACATGGATCTGGTCGTGGAAGATTTGCAGGGGAGTCCGATGGTGCTGCGGAATCCCGGGCTGGCGGGACGTCACTCGGTCAGTTTCGAACTGGCTGGAACGACGAGCAATCGCCTGGCGATTGGCGCGCGGCTGAAACTTGTGGCCGGCGGCATGACGCAAACCGACGAGATTCACAGCGGTGGCAGCTACCTGTCGCAAAACGACCTGCGCGTGCACTTCGGATTGGGAACGGCCACGAAAATCGAGAGCCTGGAGATACGCTGGCCTTCAGGCGCGGTGGAAACGATGAAGAACCTGGAGGCCGACAAGTTTTACAGTGTGCTGGAAGGCCAGGGAATTGTGCCCGCGGAAAAGATTCGGCCGATGGCACCTCGGGGAAAGCCGTAACAACTCTCCCTCAGCAGCGCAATTTATTCACGGAACAGTCGGAAGCACCAGGGCTGAGGGGTGCTCTTTGTCGTGATAGATGGTGTTGGTGGCAGGCAGCATTTTCGTGGAGGTTGCCTGGTCCGCCCCGGTGTTGAGGTTGCGGTCGAAGCGCGGAAAATTGCTGCTGGAAATTTCCACGCGCAGGCGGTGGCCGGCGAGAAAGACGTTGCTGGTGGCCCAGAGGTCCACCGCGACGTGGTAGATTTCGCCGGGCTTGGCCAATTCCGGCCGCTCCATGGAATTGCGATAGCGCAGGCGGAGAATGCCCTCAGTCAAATTCTGCGCGAATCCGTTGGGCCAGAGATCCACGAGCTTTGCGGTGAAGTCGGTGTCTTTCGCGGATGTGCTGGCGAAGAGATCGAGTGAAACGGGTCCGGTGACTTCGGTGTCGCGCACAAAGGCGGGCGTCGTGTACACCAGAACGTCGCTGCGTTCTTCCGCCGTGCGCTGATCGCGCGGCCCGGGCGCCAAATGCACCCAATCACAACAAAGCGGCCCGCCAATGGTGGCCACGGGGTTCGCCGGATCATAAACGTAAGAATCCGTTGGCTCCGCAGCCGGAGCTTGAGAGCTCAACTGACCGTCCCCGACGGCACCATTGGCTTTTCCAGCGGAGTGGAGATAATATTTTGTGCTTTTGGCGCTCGCCAACGGCCAATCTTCCGTGTCGCGCCACTCGTTTCTCCCCATCAAAAAAAATCGCACCCGTTTCTTGCCGGCAAATTCATTCGCCTGCCCCTTCAGAAGATAGTCGTACCACTGGAGCACGCGTTCGTCATCGTCGTGCGGTGCCGCGGGCCCAAAATCCACCTCGCCGATTTTTCTCTGGTCCGAGCCGCCCGAATGGCCCCCGACTTCCACAAACAGGTGCTGGCCGTTGCGCGCGGATTCGCTGCCCGCCCGGCTTTTCAACAAGACGTAGTTGCGCAGCGAGCCACCGAGGAAAATGTCGTACCACGCGGTGAGATGAAGCGCCGGCACCTGGATGTGCGAATAGTTTTCTTCCAGCGAGATGCCTTTCCAGTAATCGTCGTAGCTCGGATGCGCCAGCCAGTCGCGGTAGTAGGGAGCGAGCGACTTCGGGTCTGGAGCCGCGAGGAGCGGATAATTCACAAGCGGCAGCGTGTCCCGCCAGTTGAGCGCGTTGGTGTCTTTCGCGACGCTGCGTTCCAGGGTGTTCTCCGCCAAACCGCTGGACCACGACTGATTGAACCACTGCTCGAAGGCGCCGCCCTGGTACGTCCAGTTTTCATGATAGTTGGAAGCAGTGATGCCGGGAGCGATGCCGGAAAGGTGCGGGGGGCTCGCGATGGCCGCGAGCATCTGGGTAGCCCCGACATAGGAACCGCCGAACATGCCGACCTTGCCGTTTGATTCCGGCAACGCCGCCGCCCATTCCACGGTGTCGTAGCCGTCCTCTGATTCGTGGCGGAAGGGATACCACTCGCCTTCTGAAGTGTAGCGGCCGCGCACGTCCTCGACCACGACGACATAGCCGCGAGCGGCAGCCTTCATGCCAAAGAACCGTGAGTTGTTCTTGTCGTAAGGGGTGCGCTCGAGCAGGACAGGGTATTTCCCCTCAGCCCTGGGGAGATAAATGTCGGCTTTAAGGATGACGCCGTCGCGCATCTTTGCGGGAACATCGCGCTTGACGACCACCAGATCGGATTGCCCGCGCATCCCGATGGGAAGGACGGAAATCGACAACAACGCGGCCGCCAGCGCGAACGGCACGGAAAACGGAAATCCCGGGTTCCTCGGCATTTTGCCCCCTCGCGCATCGTAAATCGCGCAATACTCATCGTCAACCATCGTCAACCGCGAACAATCGCAATCGCCTGGCGAACTCGGATACAATGCTTGACGCCAGCGCCAGATCAAACCATCAGCGAGAAAAGGAAAATTCAGATGAGAAAAGCAGGGATTGTTGGTTTTGCTTCACTACTGGCTTTTGCTGCTTGCATGTTTGTTTACAACCAGAGAACCCGTGCTGCCGGCGCCAGGGCGGCCGCATCGGGCTATAAAGTCTCCGGGAAAATCCCAGTGGCCGGCGAAGGAGGATGGGACTACCTGGTGGTGGACGCCGATGCCCGGCGCCTTTACCTTTCGCACTCCACGCACGTAGTGGTTTTCGACGTGGATTCTCACGCCCTGGTGGGGGATATTCCAGATACCCAGGGAGTGCACGGGATTGCCCTGGCGCCCGAATTGGGGCGGGGCTTCATCAGCAGCGGCCGTGCCAACTCGGTGACCATCTTTGATTTGAAGACACTGACGACAATCGGCACGGTTCCCGCCGGCACGAACCCGGACGCGATTTTGTACGACGGCGTCAGCAAGCGCGTTTTTGCATTCAACGGCCGCAGCAAGGATGCCACCGTGATTGACGCGGCCGAAGGAAAAGTTCTGGGCACCTTCCCAGTCGGCGGCAAGCCGGAGTTTGCCGCGGCCGACGGCAAGGGCAGCGTGTACGTGAACGTGGAAGACACCAGCGAACTGCTGCACATTGACGCGCGGAAAATGACTGTGCTCGACCGCTGGTCGCTGGCTCCCTGCAAAGAGCCGTCCGGCCTGGCGATGGACACGAAATCGCGGCGCCTCTTCGCGGTTTGCGACAACGAGATGATGGCCGTGGTGGATGCAGACTCCGGAAAGGTGATCGCCACACCCAAGACGGGGGAGGGGGCCGACGCGGCGGCGTTTGATCCGGCAACGAGCCTGGCTTTTTCGTCAAACGGGGAAAGCGGTACGCTGAGTGTGGTGCATGAAGACGCCCCCGACAGATATTCCGTGGTGGAGAACGTGCCGACGAAGAAGAGCGCGCGCACCATGGCGCTCGATCTGAAAACGCACGCGCTGTACCTGCCGGCCGCGGACATGATCCCGCCCGCCGCGGGGCAAAAGTGGCCCAGTGTAAAGCCGGGAACCATGGAGCTCCTCATCGTTTCGAAATAACTCGAAAGTCAAAATCTGCCGGTTTCCCCGGGTTGCGCGGCGGGATGGGAACCAGCAGACTGTTTTTTGTGGACGATTCAACAAGGAGCAAGGTAATGGACGAGTCCCTCGACGCCCCCGCGGGAGCGCCGGAAACCGAAGCCGCGCAAACTGTTTCACGATTCAGGTGGATCGGCTGGTCCAGCCTTTTCCTGGCGATGCTGCAGAGCGTATGCACGATTTTCGTGGCGCTCAGCGGCTTGCGCCTGCTGCTGGGGGCGGCTGCGTTTGGCGCGGCCATCGGCGTGATGAAATTCGCCGATCAGAAAATTCACATTGATGCCGTGCGAATACCGATGGTGATGTTCGCGCTGGCGGGCGCCGTGTTTAACCTGGTGGCCTTGTGGCAGGTACGCCGGTTGCGAGGGCGCGCTGCTTCCGCGTGGAGGCAAACGGCAATTTCCCGGAGCAAATTTGCTTCGGAGGGAATGCAGTTGGCCCTGTCGGTGCTTACGCTGGTCCTGCTGGCCGTGGAGACGTTCTATCACCTGCGCAACACCCATCATTTATAGTGTGTGAAAAGCGGCGCGCTACGCGGGTCCGTTTTCAGATTGCTCTTGTTCGCGAATCACCTTTTCCAATCGCGCGTGCAGCCGTTCGCTGTAGCCAAGCGGTAGTTCATAGGTGCGTTCATCCGCGGTCAGAACCAGGATATTCCGCGTGGAGTCCAGAATCGCCGAGCAGACTTCGCAGTTCTCCAGGTGTCGCTCAATGTCCATGAGCAGCTTGGGATCGAGCTGCCGGTCAAGATACTCGGAGATGTGTTCCCAAACGTGTTTGCACTCCAGCGTCATTGAAACATCCTCCCGAAGAAACCCTTCCTTGCCGGAGCAGTTGCCCGCAGATAGGGCGCCAGCATTTTTTGCAGCATCATGCGCGCCCGGTGCAACCGCACTTTCACGAGCGTGACGTTGATGCCCAGCGCGCTTGCCGTTTCTTGCTGGTTGAGTTCCTCTAGGTCCCGCAGCACCAGAACCTCGCGGTAGATGGGCGGCAGTTGTTCGACGGCGTCGCGCAATTTCTGCCGCATTTCCTTTTTCTCCAGCACTACGGATGGAATCTCCCTCCAGTCCGTCAGCACCGCCGGCGTGAAATCGCCTTCGCGGTCTTCTTTGGTTTCATCCAGCGATTCCATCTGAGCCGTCTTGGCTTTGCGGAGCCGCCGCCGCGCTTCGTTCACGGCAATGGTCACCAGCCAGGTGCTGAACTTGGCCTCGCCGCGAAAACCCTTCAGGTGGCGAAAGGCGCTGATCATCACCTCCTGCGCGGCGTCCTCCGCTTCCTGGTCGTTGCGCAGCATGGTGAGGATGGAGAGATACACCATGCGCTCGTAGGGGCGAATCAGTTCGTGGAAAAGATTGGTTTCGCCCGCGATGATCCGGGCGATCAGTTCCTTTTCCCGCTCGACCGTGGCCGGCATGCGTGTAGGCAGAGCTCCCTTCTCTTTCCTGTACATAGGAGCAGCGGCTCAGGCAAAGGTTACAGCAGTTTTCCTAGGGATTCGATGGGTTCGCGGGAGATTCACGGGTGCGGCGAGCTGCAGATAAGTCATTTCCATGGAACTCCTTGCCAATCCGCCGAATCACCGGGAGTATGGAGCAGCCCCCGGGCTTGTGGGCTATTTGCGGCGCGGGTAAACCTCCGGCCCTTCTGGAACCTTTGGGCCCGCGGGATCTGATTCAGAGAGAGGCTCCAGCGGAAGGATCGCCATCCATGAAAGATAAAGTTGTTTTCATCACCGGCGCTAACGGAGGGCTTGGCTCGCGGGTCACCAGGGCGTTTCTCGAGCAGGGAGCCCGCGTAATCGGTGCGTCGCTCGGCATCACGGCGGCGGATTTCCCGCAGCCCAACTTCGAGGCGATGGCGATGGATTTCAATCAATTGGATGAGATCAAGCGCGGAGTTGCGAAAATTGTGGAGCGCTACGGCCGGCTGGATGTGCTGGTGCATCTGCTCGGAGGATTTGCAGGAGGCCCGTCCATCGAGGAAACCACCGACGCCATGTGGGAACAAATGCAGAACATCAATCTGACTTCGGCTTTTCATGTTTTCCGCGAAAGCATTCCTCACCTGCGGAAATCCGTTTCCGGAAGACTCATTGCCATCGGCAGCCTGACCGCCGCGCAGCCGCATCTGAATCTTGGCGCTTATGTCACCTTTAAAGCGGCGCTCGCCATGCTCGTGCAAACCGTCGCGCTCGAAAACGCCGGCGCCGGATTGACCGCGAACGTCATCCTGCCGGGCACCATGGACACACCCGCGAACCGCAAAGCCATGCCTGACGCCGATTTTTCGAAATGGGCGAAGACCGAGGATGTTGCCGACCTCGTGCTTTCCCTCGCCGGTGAGCAAGCCCGGCATCTTACCGGCCTGGCCATCCCGATTGAAGGCGGCCATGGCTGAAAGTGCAGCCAGCCCCGTGGCAAGCGCGACGTGTGCCTGCGCGTCATGAGGAAGCTTGGGGAATCGCGGCCCTTCCCTGGCGTTTCGGATTGAAATTTCCTGATACTTCCGGGCTTTTTACGACTCTCACGGGATGGGCGGGCCGCACGTGCGCAAGCCACCCGGAACCCGGAGGACCCCGACTGTGACGATGAAGTTCCTGCAATCCTCGCTCTCCTGCGCCGCCGCCGGCGCGGCAGCTTTGTTGCTGATTTCCGCCTTCGGGCGGAGCGACGGCCAGGCAGCGCCGCGCGAACCGGGCAGCGCGCCACGAGTTGTAGTCGTCGAATTGTTCACTTCGGAAGGATGCTCCAGCTGCCCTCCGGCCGACGCCCTGCTCAGGGAATTAAGCGAGCAACAATCCCTAGAAGGCGTGCAGGTCGTAGCTCTTGAAGAGCATGTGGATTACTGGAACCATCTCGGCTGGAAGGATCCCTATTCCGCGGGCGAGTTCTCGCAGCGCCAAAGCGATTACGCGCGAGTGTTCGGGTCGGACGGCGTCTACACTCCGCAAATGATCGTCGATGGCCAGCACGAATTTGTGGGAAGCCGCAGCCAGGCGGCGAGGGCAACCATCCAGAAGGCGGCCAATCAGCCGAAAGCTGAAATTCTCCTGGTAGGAAGCAGGAATTCATCGCCGGACAAGCCTGCCGTTGACGTCCAGGTACGGAGCCTGGCTGGAATTCCTGCCCATGGCGAAACGGAGCTTTGGACCGCAGTGACGGAGAAGGGTCTTCAGTCGGACGTGAAGGCGGGAGAAAATTCGGGAGAAACCCTGAAGCACGCCGCGGTGGTGCGCAGCCTGCGAAAACTGGATACCCTGCGCGATACCGCCGGGTACAACCGCCGCATTCAAGTCACCCTAGAGCCCGGATGGAAAAAGGAAAATCTCGCTGTGGTGGTGTTTCTCGCAGAGAAGAGCTCGCGCAAAATCATCGGGGCTGCCTCGACCACTCTCAGCTCCACGGGCGCCGCCAGTCACAGAAAAGCTGCCGGCACACCGAAAGCTGTTTTCGCACTCTGTCCGGTTTGTGTTTGGCGCTTACCGGTTCGCGGTCAGCAGGGGCATGAAGTTTGCCAGGCCAGTTTGTAAGCCATTGCCGATGGCGGTTGTCCGGCTTTTTATCCGAGGGTCGCTTCCAGAACTTCGCGCAGCAGTTCCTTTTTCTGCGGCGTGAGCTTCGCTCCCTGCGCCGTCAGGTAGAAAACGTCAATGGCTTTCTGGCCCTCGGTGTCAATTAGAGCCACGTCAATGTTGCAGCCCTGGCGGGCCAGCGCCGATCCCACCTCGTACAACAGCCCCGGCCGGTCCTGGGTGACCACTTCCATCAACGTCGAGTGGTCGGAAGAGCCGTCGTCGAACTGGATGGAAGTCCGCAAACTGACTTTGGGCGGTTTCGCCACGGCGGCCGCAAGCCGGCCTTTTAGCAAGGGTTCCAGAGGCTGCTTGCCGTTCACCACATCTGCGATGCTCTCCTGAAAGCTCGCTCGCTCGCCGGGGTTCAGTTCGAGCGTATGGTGCATGTCAACAAAGTGGAACGTGTCCAGCACCACCCCGGCGGAATTTGCAAACGCATCCGCTTTCACGATGTTCATGCCCCAGGCAGCCAGGACTCCGGAAATCGCGGCGAACAGCGCCGGGCGATCCGCCGACAGCAGGGTGAGCTCGAAGGCGTGATGCCGTTGTTTCAAATCGGTCTGCACAGGCTGCGCACCCAGTTTCTGGTACAGCGCAAAGTGCAGCGCCACCTCTTCGGGCGAGTGAACGGCGAGATACCGCCGCGGGAAACCTTCCAGGAACCGCTCGACCTCTTCTTTCGATGCGGTTTCGGATTGGCGCCTGACTTGATCGAGCAGGAGCGCCTCGTCGGAAACATGCAGGCGATCCCGGTCCACGGTGCGGCTGAAATGGTTGGAAGTGGCCACAAACAGCTGCCACAGCATTTCCGATTTCCAGGGAGTCAGCGCTTCCGGATTTACCGCGTGAATGTCGGCGTAGGTGAGCAGGCAAAGCCGCTGCAGGCGTTCCTGGCTGCCCACCACGGCGGCGAATCCGGAAACCGTGGAGGGATCGAAGATGTCGCGGCGCTGCACGGTGGCGGACATGTCCAGGTGGTGCTCGATCAGGAAATGCACTTCGCTTTTTTCTTCGGGGCCGAGCTTCAAGCGATCGGCGGCCGTTTCGAGAGCTTGCAGGCTGCCGGCCACGTGGCTTTCCACCGGCATGCCCTTGCCCACATCGTGAAGCAGCAGCGAGAGGATCAGCAGGTCGCGGCGATCCATGGTTCGCCACAACGGAGCGAAGTGCGCGCCGCGCTGATCTGGCGGCGCGGCAAGTTCCTGCAGGTGCTCGATCGCGCGCAACGAATGCTCGTCCACAGTGTAGCGATGGTAAAAATCCCGCACCACCAGCGAATCGATGGTCCGGAATTCCGGCAACGCTTCGGTCAACAGGCCCAGGCGGTGCATTGGCCGCAGCGCGAGAGACGGAAAGGCGCCGGCGAGAATTTCACTCAGCGCCGGCCAGGTGATACGCGTATTTTTGTGCTGCAACTCCGGGTGCAGCATGATGTAGGCAATCCCGCGCTCGGCGTCACGGCTCAGAGGGATTCCCAGACGCGAGGATTCCGCCAGCAGCGCATAAATCGTTTGCCGGTCAGAGAATGCCTGCTCGTTGGTCAATTCCAGCAAGCCGTCGCGCACGGCGAACGCTCTTCCACTTCCCGTTTCAATTTTTCCGCCCGGCATGGCGTTCATCAGGCGCTGGCGCAGGGAAAGTGTAGTCGCCGGGCGCTGCTCCATATAGCGCAGCAGCTGGCGGTTCAGGGTTCGCGCGTGGCGGAAGTACATGCGCATCCACTCGGCGGCGTTGCGGCGCAGGTTGTCGTCAATGCCCAGCGAACGTTCCGCGGCGTCGGCCTGCAGTTCGTAGCTGAGTGTATTGTCGTTGCGCCCGTTGCTGTAATGGAGGAAGCACCGGATGCCGCTAAGAAACTCCACCGCGTTGCGCGTGAGTTCATCTTCGTTCAGCGGGCTGATGCGCGGATCGCGGCGGTCGCCGGCCAGCTGGCGCATCCAGAGAGTCGCATGGTAATCGCGCAGGCCGCCCGGCGCTTCCTTTACGTTGGGCTCCAAATGAAAAATTGTGTTGCCGTAGCGCGCCAGCCGCTCGCGGGTCAGGCGCTGGAGTTCGGAAAGCAACAGCGGCCGCGCCTGTTTTTCGGGTCCAAACAAGACCTTGGCGTCCAACTTTTCGAACAGTTGCGCATCGCCGTCCAGAAAACGGCGGTCCAGCATGGCCAGATGGAATTCGGAATTGGATTCCTCGATGTGCCGGCACTCCTCGAGCGTGCGGCCGGCGGAGCTTACGCGAAATCCAAGATCCCAAAGTGTGCGTGAAAATTCGGAGATGAGCGGCCGGAACTCCTCCTCGGCCTTTTCGTTGCCGAACAGAAACAGCAGATCCAGGTCCGAATAGGGGAACAACATCTCGCGGCCGTAGCCGCCAAGGGCCAGCAGGGACATGCCCTGCGCCGGCGCGCTGCGCACGCGGAGCAATCCGCCGAAGACTTTCTTGATCGTCCCGTCCGCCAGCTCACACAACTGCCGAAGCGTCTCGCGGGCGCCTGCGCCGCTCTCAAATAGTTTACGAATCCGCTCCCGCTGAGCTTCGCATTGCGGCCCCAGCTCAGAAAGCGGAGTGACCTGCGGTTCTTCCATCGTCATGCTTTTCGCGCGAAAGCTTGGAACCAGACCTGGGCGAGGAGAGGACATCGGGATCCTTACAGAGCGCTTTCGCCGCGTTCCTCGTTGCGGATCCGGATTGCTTCTTCAACCCGGCTAAGGAATATCTTACCGTCTCCGATTTTTCCTGTCTTGGCGCTCTTTAAAATCGTTTCCACCGCGCGGTTCACCAGGTTGTCCGGCAGCACCAGCTCCAGTTTGATCTTGGGCAGCAGATCCACCGTGTATTCGCGGCCGCGGTAGATCTCTGTGTGGCCTTTCTGCCGGCCGTGGCCCCGCACTTCCGTCACCGTCATTCCGTCAATGCCGATTTCCAGCAGTGCGTCCTTCACCGATTCGAACCGCGACGGCTGAATGATCGCTTCGATTTTCATCATACGGATCTCTGCTCCCGCCCGGCGTTATTCCCGCGTACCATCCTTGCCTCACGATTCCAGGTTGTAAGCCTCTTCTCCATGTTGCGTGATGTCCAGCCCTTCGATTTCCTGGTCTTCGGTTACGCGCACGCCGGTGACCGCGTCAACGATTTTCAGAATCACGATGGTGCCGACGATGGCGAAGACCCACGCCAGCAAAATGCCCACCAACTGGTTGCCCACCTGGCCCCAGTGGCCGTCGAAGCCACCGACGGCTTTCCCGTCGCCATAGATCGGATTGATGACCATGCGGGCGCAAACGCCCGTCAGCAGCGCGCCGATGGTGCCGCCCGCGCCGTGCACTCCAAAAGCATCGAGCGCATCATCGTATCCGAAAATCGCCTTGAATTTCGTCACCATCCAGTAGCAGAAGGCGCCGGCGAGGAAGCCGATGCCAAGCGCTGAGAGCGGGTCAACAAATCCCGCGGCGGGCGTAATGGCAACCAGCCCCGCGACCGCTCCAGAAATCGCACCCAACGCGCTTGCTCGTCCGTTCTTCAGCCATTCCGCCGCGCTCCAACTTAACGCCGCTGCCGCGGCCCCGAAATGCGTAGCCACAAACGCGCTGCTGGCCAGGCCGCCGGAAGACAGCGCGCTGCCCGCGTTGAAGCCAAACCATCCCACCCACAACAGGCATGCGCCGATGAAGCTCAGCACCAGGCTGTGCGGCGGCATGGCCTGCTTCGGATACCCGACGCGCTTTCCCATGTACAGCGCGCAAACCAGCGCCGAAACGCCCGAGGTGATATGCACCACCGTGCCCCCGGCAAAATCCAGCGTCGGGAATCTTCCGCCGAGCGAAGCGTTCAGGAATCCGCCTTTGCCCCACACCATGTGTGCCAGCGGCGCGTAGACAATCAGGAACCACAGCGTCATGAACAGGCACGTGCCCGAAAATTTCATGCGCTCCGCGGTTGCGCCGGTGATCAGCGCGGGCGTGATCACAGCAAACATCAACTGGTAGATCATGAAGGTAAGCTGCGGAATAGTGGCGGCATAATCCGCGTTCGGAACCACGCCAACGCCGCGCAGCATCGCAAACTGGAAATTCCCGATCACCGGCCCACTGCCGCCGAAACACAAGCTGTAACCCACGAGCGCCCACAGCACGGTGATCAGCGCCATCAGCGCGAAGCTCTGCATCATGATGGCCAGCACATTCTTGTGGCGCACCAGCCCGCCGTAAAACAGCGCCAGGCCCGGCCCGGTCATCATCAGCACCAGGGCTGCGCTCACCAGCATCCACGCGTTGTCCGCGGAAGATTGCGCCGCTGTCACCCGCTGGTCTAGTTGGTTCAGCCTCTCGGCGACGGTTTTTGCAGAATCCGGCGAAGGAGCGTTGGCGGCGGGCGAGGAAGCGGGAGGCTGTTGCGCGCGAATGGGAAGGCAGCTGAGGACCAGGGTCAGTATGCAACAACACAGAATGCCCATGCGCTTCATCAATAGATTCTCCGGAGCGAAAGGTTTGCGCCCGCCCATTACAGGGTGAACCGCTGATTGTTTCGGGGGATGTTCACTTGACCGCCCAGATTATACGCATTGCGGTTGGATGCCTGCGCTTGAAATTTTGCTGGAGAAAATTCATTTTTCGGATACTTGACCTGCCTGGACTTTCCTTTTTATTTCGCCTGCAAGGCGGTCGGCATCGCGGGTGGGCCGAGGAATGCGGTAACCGTCGGTCACGGCAAGGGTTAGCCTGATGGCGGTCTCCAGGCTGACGCGATGGCCTTGCGAGATGTAGATCGGGCGCACCCCCGCGCGCGAGCGCACCGCGGCGCCGATTCGTTCGCCGTCGGCTTTCGTATCGATCAGCGGCGTCCAGCTCCCGGCCTTTTCTGGCAGCGCCCTGTGCGTTCCGATCAGCAAGCTCTTGGCGCACCCGACGGAAGGACGGTCCAGTACCACGCCGAGGTGCGACGCCAGCCCCATCCGCCGCGGATGCGAATATCCCTGCGCATCGCAGAACAGCAAGTCCGGCAGGGCGCGCAATTTCCTCAGGGCAGCGAGCAGCACCGGAATCTCCCGGAAGCTCAACAATCCCGGCACGTAAGGAAATTCCAAAGGCAGAATCGCGTACGCGCGTTCGAGCTCTTCCATTTCGGGAAAGCGGTACATCACCACGCAGCCGATCGCCCTGTTCGCCTCTCGCAATCGGCTCCAGTGGCCTATGGATTTCTTCAGCGCCTGCGATTCCGTCAGCACAAACGAGGCATCCAACCCGGCCACCGTGCGCAACCGCCCAAAGGTGTCCTCCCCCTGCCAGCAGGTTCGCAGCTCCTCCTGGATTTTGCGCGCCTCGGCAGGAGCGACATCCCACCGGTGCCCGTGAACAACCCCAATTGGCTTGTCCTTCATCCTTAACATCGTATAATGCAAAAGCCGCCACGACCCGGATGCCCTGCGGCCACCCGGTAACTCTGCAAACCTGGAATTAAGGAAGCACTGCGATGACTCTGCATCCACCACTGGAAATTTCCTCACGCACGACCAACGGCATCCACTACGTGGATGTGCAGGGACGCCTGACCATCGGCGATCCCAGCGAACACCTGAGCGCGTTCATGCAAAAGCTGGTAGCCGAGGGCGCGCGCAAGGTGATCGTCAACCTCAACGAGATTCCCCAAATTGACAGCTCCGGCATCTCCGCAATCGTGAAGCTATCCATCTCGCTCGCCCGCCATGGCGGCGGGCTGCACCTTGTCTGCGGCGAAGGCCGCGTGCGCGATGCCCTCACCGTCACGCGTCTCGTCGAAGCCATTCCCACCTACGAAAACGAATCCGCCGCCCGCGCCAGCTTTTAAAGACTTACCTTCGCTCCTCGTCAGATCCACCATTCCGCATTCTCCTTGCCGATAAGCAGCTTATGTTTGCTCGTGAACTTCGAGCGGACAGGATTGTCTTCGGTTTGCTCGTCCAGAAAGGCGATTCCCTGCAACTCATGGCGAGGGTGCTGAAGCATGAACAGTTTTGGCAACAGCACCGAAACGAGCAGGGAAACAAGCGCCAAGATCCCCCTGGGGGATTTGGCTGCGGGTTTCCAGCCCCGCGAATCCTATGATTCACTGCCCAAGCGAGAATCGACTGAGGCCCAGTTGCTCACTACCTCTTCGTCACAAGGGAAAGGAGCAGGAGGGGCACTACCCAACTGCTTCTATATGCCCAATGCCCCTTACAGTGACGCAGCACGGAAAGGGAAGCTCAGCGGAGCGCTACTCGTCGAGGGGATCGTTACCACCGACGGAAGAGTAAGCAGTCCCAGGATCATCAAAGGATTTCCACCGGGACTGAACGAAAGCATCTTGGATACTCTGAAAACCTGGCGGTGCAAGCCTGCAATGCAAAATGGCGTGCCAGCGTCCGTACTGGTTCCGTTTGAAGTGACCTTCCGGTTGTACTAGGCGAACTAGCCGCCTTTTTTGAGTTCGGCGAGGACCATTTTGGCGAGTTCCTTGAGAGTTTCGAAGACGCCCGTGCCATTGATGGCGATTCCTTCGATGATCGGCTCGCCCTTTTTCTGAAGCTGCTTCTTCAGTTCCTCTACCGTCATCGCATTCGGCAGGTCGCGCTTATTTAGCTGCAGCACGTAGGGAATCGTGTCGAAATTCAGGTTGTGTTCCTTCAGGTGCTCGTGCAGGTTTTCCATGGTCTCGAAGTTCGCATCCAGGCGTTCTTCCTGAGAATCGGCCACGAACACCACGCCATCCGCGCCCTTCAGGATCAGCTTGCGGCTGGCTTCATAGAACACCTGCCCGGGCACGGTATAAAGGTGGAAGCGGGTCTTGAACCCGCGCACCGTCCCCAGGTCCAGGGGAAGAAAATCGAAGAAAAGTGTGCGATCGGTCTCTGTGGCCAGGGAAACCATCTTGCCCTTCAGGTTCTGGCCCGTGTGGTCGTAGATCCACTGCAGGTTGGCGGTTTTTCCGCCGAGACCCGGACCGTAATACACGAGCTTGCAATTTATTTCGCGCGCAGGAAAGTTTATGAAAGGCACGAGTCGTTAACCTGAATTACATCTCAAACTTATAGCACACGCCTGCAGGGCAGGCCAGCACTCCGCCATGCTCCCGCTGATGGAAATGACTGCTACCAGTGTCGTGGAGGAGCGGCGTTTTCTAATAAGGTTATTTTCAGCACTGCTCCCCTTCGGTTAAGGCTATCAGACACGGCACGCGACGCACTAACTGGGGAACTCCAATCCCTCCAATCCTGCCGCACAATCCTGACACACAATCAGACACAATCCTGCACGCATTGACGTGCGGCAAAGCCTCTGCTAGCATTCGCGCCATGGCGAAAGTGCAGAAAACCTCCTCCAGCGCTTCCGGGCGGTCCAAGGCCTCTTCCAAAAGCGCTTCCAAGTCCAAGAAAAAGAATGTCTTACCTGCTCCTCCACCGCAGCGGGGCGGCGTTGAAATGGTGGATCCCCTGGTTCGGGCGCAGATGAAGCTTTATGAAGAGGCCATGGGATTGTTTCACCAGCAAAAATTTCAGCGCTCCAAGCAGGAGCTGGAGAAGGTTTTAGAAGGCCCCAGCAAGGAACTTGCCGATCGCGCCCGCACCCATTTGCGCATTGTCGAACAGCGCATGAAACCTTCCTCGGAGCAAAATCCGAAATCGCCCGAAGAACATTACCAGCGCGGCGTGGCCATGATGAATCTGGGCCGTTGGGACGAAGCCCGCGAAAGCTTGGAGAAAGCCCGCAAGCTGGCGCCAAAAGCGGACCATATTCACTATGCCCTTGCCGCGCTCGATTGCCTGACGGGCGAAGCCGATTCCGCCATGGCCAATTTGAAAATCGCGATCGATCTCCGCCCCGCGAACCGCTTTCACGCGCGCAACGACGAAGACTTTGCCTTCCTTCAGGAAGACCCTCGCTTCACGGAATTGCTGTATCCTGAAAAAGATGGTTACGCCGGGTAATCCTGGTCGCCTGGCACATCCGGTCATCCCGAACATGTTTTTGCCATGGGACGTTCGCCTTGTCTTCCATCGCCCTTCCAGCCACGATGGAACTCAATCGACAGGTGAAGCTCCGCGCCGGGCCGGGATTGTTCGATCACGGGGCTGCTCGTGAAAAAAAAGTCAGGTAGGAAAAACCAACCGGTTCGCGGCTTGCGCGTTGTCGCCCTGGGCGGCGGCACGGGGCTTTCCGCGTTGTTACGCGGCCTGAAAGAACACGTGGTGCGCGGCTCGGATCAGGCGCCGACGCGCGAACGGCCCATCTCCGATCTCACGGCCATTGTCACTGTCACCGATGACGGTGGCAGCTCCGGCAGGCTGCGCCGCGAGAATCGCATGCTGCCGCCCGGCGACATTCGCAACTGCATGGTGGCCCTGGCCAAGGACGAAGCGCTGCTCAGCCGCTTGTTTCAATACCGGTTTCAGGCGGGCCGCGGACTGATTGGCCACAATTTCGGCAATCTTTTCCTTGCCGCGCTAACGCATGTCACCGGCGACTTCGCCGAAGCGGTCCGCGTCTCCAGCAAAGTTCTCGCGATTCGAGGGCGCATCTTTCCGTCCACACTCTCCAACGTTCACCTGGTCGCCACGCTGGCGAACGGAAAGCGCATCCAGGGCGAAACCAGCATTTCCCGCAGCAAGATTCCCATCCGTAAAATTGAACTCAGCCCCCGCGGCGCCCGCCCTCTTCCCAAAGCCATCGAAGCGATTCAGGAAGCTGACCTGATTCTGATGGGCCCCGGGTCTCTCTATACCAGCGTGATTCCCAATCTGCTGATTCCTGAAATTGCGCAGGCGGTGGTGCGTTCCCGGGCGCCCTGCGTGTACATTGCGAATTTGATGACCCAGCCTGGCGAAACCACGCACTACACGCTTGGCCAGCATCTTCGCGCGATTGAAAGCCACGTGGGGAAACGCGTCGTCAACTACGTGGTGGCCAACCGCAAGTCGGTCTCGCCAGACGTGGCGCGGCGGTATCGCGCAGAGGGCGCCGAACCCGTCACGATCGACAGCCTGAACGTTGCGAAGATGAAAGTTCGATTGCTGGCGGACAATCTGCTCGAAGAGCACGGCGTGATTCGCCACAATTCGCCCCGTCTCGCCAGCCTGCTGGTGAAGGAATTCCTGCGTTTCTGAGCCGCAGGCGATTTCGCCGCCCTCTCCCACAAAATACAATTTCTTCCTGGGAAAATGTCAGCCTGCTCGCCCGAACGCCCGATCACCCTCGTTTTTGATCCTCGTGCCCTATCAAACGAAAAAAATTCCAAGTAACATTCTTGTGGTTCCCTACGGATTTCCACGGAGCGAGTTCATGTCCACTTTCGGCCTTATCGAATACAAAGACGCCAATCCCGCCGTCAAAGCCGTTTACGACGACATCATGGCCACGCGCAAAACCGATTACATCAATAATTTCTGGAAGGCGATCGCCCACGATCCCGCGCTCCTCAAACGCACCTGGGATGACCTGAAAGCCATCATGGGGCCTGGCGCAATCGATCCTTTGACCAAAGAACTCCTGTACATTGCCGTCAGCGTCACCAACAATTGCCACTACTGCATCGCTTCCCATACGGCATCGGCTTTCGCCAAGGGCATGACCCAGGAAATGTTCAAGGAGCTCCAGGCGGTGATCGGCATGGCCAACGAAACCAACAAACTGGTCACCGGCTACCAGGTCGCCTTGGACGCCCGCTTCCAGCCGCCGCTCGAGGCAAACAAGAAGTAGCTCGTCCCGCATTTTCCGCAGCTTGGATAAACCACGCCAGGCGAACATCTTTCGTCCGCTTTTCCGTTCCAACTTATACCTTCACTCTTCGCGCACAATGTATCCACCGTAGTACTTGCGTACTATATGGCCCCCTCCCCGGCAATCCCACCATATAGAGGTAGAAGAACCGGGAAGCCCGCGGTACGGGCCTGTCCGTACACGTCCAGTTTAAGTGAGTGGTTTATGACACCCATCGTGAAAGACCCAGAGAACGCAGCCGCACCAACCGCTCCCGGTATTCCCGCCGCCCCCGCTGCCAACGCCCCTGCCCGCCCGCAGCCCGTGGCGCTCGAAGTTCCCGTCACCGTGAACGGCGCCCGCTCCGTCGATGGCTCCGACAAACGCGAACCTTTCTCGGAACGCTCACAGACCGTGCTGGTTTTCGGCCACGGCGCTGTACTTCGAATTTCTGCCCAGCTCGCTCCCGGGCAACTCGTGTTTCTCACCAACGAAAAATCCAAAAAGGAAGTTGTGTGCGTGGTCGTGAAGTCCAAGACGGACGGTAACGCGGTTGGTTACGTCGAGTTGCGTTTCACGGAGCCCGCTCCCGGCTTCTGGGGCATGCGTTTTCCTTCCGACTCGGTTCTGCCGCACGCCGCGACGCGTCCCGCCGCGCTTGCGTCCGCTCCGGCTCCGTCCAAAGCGGCGCCCGTTGTGCCTCCCGTGGTTGTGAAGCCCGTAACTGCGCCGCTGCCGATTGCTGTTAAGCCCGTCACCGCAGCGCCGTCGGCCCCGATTGCAGTTTCACCGGAAGTTCACAAAATTCCTGCGCCTCGGGTACCGATCGCTCCTGCCGTTTCCCTCCAGCCGACACCCGCGGCCGAAGCCCCGCTGCCGGCCGTTGCGGCTTCTCCACTGTTCGCCCCAGCGGACTCGAAGCCAGTAATCGCCTCCGCCAACCAATCGACGGAAGAGCTCAAGCAGCAAGCCGCACGCCTGCAGGAGCAACTGAGCTCGCTGTTATTCGCCGAAGCGCCAAAACCGTCCTCATCTGCTTCCGCGCCGACCCATGAAAACACCACCACGCCAGAATTGGCGCAAAAAGTTCTGGACCTCGCGGATTTGGCGCCAGCGCCGGTCCACAGTCAGTCTGCAAAGAGCATTGCTCCACCGCCCAAAGCCGGGCCGTCTTCGCTCCAGGTCGAAGAGATCAAGATCCCCTCGTGGCTGGCGCCCCTGGCGCGTGAATCGGAAACTCAGACTGCCGCGGAAGCCTCCAGCGCGGAGTCGAATTCGTTCCCGGAAGTGGAATCGTTGGTTGCTGAATCGTCCGACGACGCTGTCAGTCCGGAGTCGCAGGAATCGTCGCGGCGTCCAGAAGTCGCCATCTTTGGCGGCCAGCTTCTTGGAGAATCCTCGCAATCGGGCGACGCAGCCCCGTCCGGCTCAAAAATGGGAGTTTTCCTGGGCATCGCGGCCTCACTGCTGCTGGTCGCCGGCGGAGTGTGGTATTCGCGCCAACCTGGCAACGCGATTTCCGGCCTGCTCGGCGGAAGTTCCTCTGCTTCGCAGCCGGCGGCTGCCTCAGCCCCGGCTCCCGAACCTGAACGAGCTAAGCCAACCAGGCGTCCAGAAGTTGTGGCGCCCAGTCCATCGCCGACTCCGGCCAATCCGCCGGCACCCATTGCTCCCGCCGCCGTGCGGAACACGCCGGCAACGCCGGCTCCTCGGAACACGAATCCGATCGCGACGTCCAGTGCGAGTGCGAGTCCTCGCAATACGCCGCCTTTGGTGGAGGAGCCGAGAAAGCCGGCTCTGGGCGACGTCCGTCTGGCTACACCGGTCATCAATCGCGGCAAAGCTTCTTCCGCGCCGGGTGAGTCCGAGCCATCTCTTGACGTAACCGCAAGCGCCAGCACTGCCGCGCCTCTCTCTGGTTTGAGCACGTCTCATCCGAACGAGCCGGCCGCTCCCGTTCCGATTGGCGGTGACGTGAAGCCCGCGAAGCTGATCAAATCCGTTCAGCCGGTCTATCCGCAGATGGCCAGGTCCCAGCACGTGTCCGGAAATGTCCAGATTGATGCATTGATTGACGCAAACGGGAACGTCGGCGCCATGAAAGTGCTTTCCGGCCCCGCCCTGCTTCGCGACGCGGCTCTCCAATCCCTGAAGCAATGGAAATATCAGCCCGCCGAACTCGACGGCAAACCCACGCCTATGCACCTCACAGTGACTCTGCAGTTCCGCGCCCAGTAATCAACCTCGGCAAGGGCCATGCCAGGCTAAACGGATGGGTCCGCATTCTTAACCGAGGTTCCAATCTGCCGGGGGAAATCCACACAGAACTCCGGCCGCTTGCCAAGGAAGCTTTTTCCTATCGTAGTACGCAGCGAGCGAAGTCGCAGAACGGGTGGGCACGCTACTTCCCGGCCAGCCGAGGCGCGATCCCTTCAAAGGCGCTCTTTGAACTAGAGATCACTTCGTTGGCCCCCAGCGTTTCCAGGATTTCCGCGAAGTCGTCCATATAGCAGCGGACGATAATGTGCGCCTGGGGGTTTTTCTCCCGGGCCTTCTTGGTAACCAGCAGGGCCGTTTCCACATTGTTTGTCGCCACCACCACCGTACGCGCGTGCAGAATACCGGCGTCCAACAGGGTCGAGTCCTGTTTCGCGTTGTCCACCACCCCCGGGTCGCGATCGACCAGCACATAGGGCAAGCCGGTTTCGCGCAGGTGCTCGACGATACGTGCTCCCAGGTGCGTGTAACCCACCACAATCACGTGATTCCTCAGCTCGCCAGCCAGCATGCGGCACCCCTCCTGTGGGTTGTAACGCTGCAACGCCTGCAAAAAGAAAATGGAAATCACAATCCCGAACAGTACGCACTGGCCCCAGAACGAATACAGTTCCCAAATCTCTCCGGCGCTCTTTTTCAGATAAACGGCGTTCAGAATCGCATCCTCCAACCCCAAACCCCCGGCATAACGGAAAACCAGCGTTCCCAGCAGAAACCAGGCCGCGATCACGGCAAATCCCCAGCGGGCCCGCCGCAAAAACAATTTGGCGCGTATCGAGAAGTGTCGCTTCACAGTGTTTTGCAAATCCTATTGGGCCATTTGACTGCCGTCAATGTCGCGTTGGTTTTTTCTCCACCATCCGCGCCAATTCACGCGCCCGCTCGCCTTGCGGTCTGACTTTCCCCTCCGTATACTGGCCTCCCGGCCAATTTTCGGGCCCGGCGGGTGGGTAGCCCGCCCGCGACCTCCTTTTTGGCCTCACTATTCACGCCTGCGCGACTCATACAGGCGAACTATGCTGTACAGCCGGCCGCCCACGAGCTGCCCTGGCAAAGGAGAATTTTGCATGCCTCTCACGCCTGCACCGGAAGAGATGAATGTCTACCAGAACGCCGAAGCGCGTTTTGAGGTGGCAGCGAACAAGCTTGGACTTGAGCAGGGAATCTATCGTTATCTGAAGTATCCCGACAAGGAAATCACCCTCTACATTCCCGTCGGAATGGATAACGGGCAGTTGGAAGTGTTCACCGGCTATCGCGTGCTGCACTCGACCGTGCGGGGACCCGGAAAGGGCGGCATTCGTTTCGCGCCGGATGTGAGCATTGATGAAGTCCGCGCTCTGTCCGCCTGGATGACGTGGAAATGCGCGGTGGTGGACATTCCCTTTGGCGGCGCCAAGGGCGGCATCATCTGCGACCCGCGCAAAATGTCCCGTGGGGAACTTGAGCGTATGACCCGCCGGTATACCGCCGAACTTTCCGACTGGCTCGGGCCCGAGCGCGACGTTCCGGCGCCGGACGTCGGCACCAACGAACAGACCATGGCCTGGGTGATGGATACCTATTCCATGCACGCCCGCCAGGCGACTACCGCCGTCGTTACCGGCAAGCCCATCGAACTCGGCGGCTCCCGCGGGCGCCGCGAAGCCACCGGCCGCGGCGTGATGATCTGCGTGGACAAGGCCCTGGCCAAGCTGGGCATGAAAAAAGAAACCACCCGCGTGATCATTCAAGGTTTTGGAAACGTCGGCTCACTGGCGGCGGACCTGATGAAAAAAGCCGGCTACAGAATCATCGGCCTCGCTGATATCGGCGGCGGTTTATACAACGAAAATGGTTTTGACGTCCCCAAAGTCATCGATTGGGTTTACACCCAGAAGAAGCCGTTGCAGGATTTCCCCGGCGGCGGCACCAAGATGAGCTCGCGCGACGTTCTTTTCCAGCCCTGCGATGTGCTGATTCCCGCGGCCATTGAAAACCAGATCACCGAGCAGAACGCTCACCAGGTGCAATGCAAGATTCTCTGCGAGGGCGCCAACGGCCCCACCACCTGGCAGGCCGACGCGATCATTGACGCCAAGGGTGTCTTCACCGTGCCGGACATTCTCGGCAACGCCGGCGGCGTGACCGTCAGCTACTTCGAATGGGTTCAGGACCGGCAGGGCTTTTTCTGGCGCGAAAGCGAAGTCAATGAACGCCTCCTGGACGTCATGGAACGCTCCTTCGACGAAGTCGTCCGCTACGCCGAAACGCACAAGGTAAACAACCGGATCGCGGCATACATGCTGGCGATTGACCGCGTGGCCACGGCGCTCAAACTGCGCGGGATTTACGCATAATTTGCTCTTGGCTTTCTGAGCCACTCGGCGTACGCTCTCTGCCAGAAGTTACGGCATCTTCATAATCCGGTTCGGTTCGAATCGTCCCTCGGCCGAGGAAAGGGTCCGCCAAGTGGCCACGGACTCCACCCCCGAAGTTTCTGGAAGACTTGAAGAACAATACCGGCGCGAGATGTGTGTCGTGGGCCGGTGGATGTACGAGCGGGGCCACATCGTTGCGTGCGAAGGCAATCTCTCCATTCGCCTCGACGCCAACCGCATTCTCACCACTCCAACCCGCATGAACAAGGGCATGATCTCGCCCCAGGATCTGGTCATCATGGATATGGACGGCCGCCACCTGCAGGGCGACCGGAAAATCTCTTCGGAAGCGGGAATGCACCTGCTGTTTTACCGCATGCGTCCCGATGTGCAGGCGGTTTGCCACGCGCATCCTCCAACGGCGACAGGCTTCGCGGCGGCAGGTGTTGGACTGGACCAGGCGCTGCTGCCAGAGGTGGTCGTTTCGCTCGGGAAAATTCCGCTGGTGCGCTACGCCACGCCGGGCACGCCCGATCTCTCTGCCGTCCTTGAACCGTACGTGCCGCACTACGATGCGCTGCTGCTGGCGAATCATGGCGCGGTCACCTGTGGCCCCGATCTGCAGACCGCATTTTTCCGCATGGAAACGCTCGAGCACTTCGCCAAGATTGCCTTCATCGCAAAACTCAGCGGCGAACCGCAATTGCTTACCACGCGCGAGGTCGCAAAGTTGATGGCGGCGCGCGCCAGGTATCACGTAAGTCCTCCTCCCGGCGGTGGAGCGGAGCTTCCGGAAACCTGCGACGGCGGCGAGAACGAAACCGACGAAGTCACCCTCACGCGCTCGGAACTCGACGCGCTCGTGGATGAAGCCGTGCGCAAAGATCGCGCCCGACGCTGATCCCGGCGGTTCACCTTTTTTTTTCAGGCGTAGATATCCGTTCACTTTCGAATCACATCCAAGTCGCCGAGGAGGGCTATTTCTATGACAGCTCGACTGGATTACCGTAAATTCTCGAAAGAACCGATAAAGGCGTTGTTCGACCTGGAAGCCTATCTGGCGCAATGCGGTTTGGATCCGAAACTTCTCCATATCATTAAACTTCGCGCGTCGCAGATCAACGGCTGCGCGTACTGCATTGACATGCACTGGAAGGATGCGCGCGCCGCCGGCGAAACCGAGCAGCGCCTCTATGGGCTCGACGCCTGGCGGGAGTCTCCCTATTACACCGAACGCGAGCGTGCCGCGCTCGAGTGGACGGAATCGCTCACGCTGATCTCAAGCACCCACGCGCCCGACGAGGCATTCGCCACTGTGAAGGCACAATTCTCGGATAAAGAGATCGTCGACCTTACCTACGCCGTCTCGGCGATTAATTCCTGGAACCGGATTGCAATTTCCATGCGCGCCGTGCCGGGCCATTACCAGCCGCCGCAAAAATCTTCCGCGACCAGTTGACGGTCCTGGAATTTCAGCTTCCCGCGCGCCGTCCCGCGCGGTCAATTTCCGCGGCCCGCGTTTGGCGGCCGGCCAAAAGAGGTGGAGTCATGTCCGAAAACAAGGCATTGTTTGAAGCAATCCGTTCCGGCGATCTTGCTGCGGTAAAATCGCTTGTCGGAACCGAAGCTTCACTCGCCTCTGCCAGTAACGATTCCGGCGTTTCGGCGCTCCTCGCCGCCGTGTACCTGAGCCGTGGCGGAATCCGTGACTTTCTGATCGCCAGCGGCGCGGCGCTGGAATTGCCCGAGGCCGCCGCCATGGGAAATCTCGCCCGCGTCCGTGAACTTGTCGAAAAGAATCCCGCTCGGGCCAGCTCGTTTTCTCCCGACGGCTTTCCCGTCGTGGCCCTCGCGGCTTTCCTCGGGCATCAGGAGGTCGTCGAATATTTGGCGGCCTGCGGTGCGGACATCAACGCGTCGGCCGCCAATGGCTCCGGCTATAACGCCCTCACCGGCGCGGTCACCAGCGGCCACGCCGCGGTCGTCCGGTGGCTCCTAGAACACGGCGCGAATGCCAATTACCGCTACTCAGCGGGCTACTCGCCGTTGCTTACTGCGGCCGCCAACGGCCGTCTCGATATCGCCAGACTTCTTCTGGCTCATGGCGCCGACCCGCACGCCTCGACCAGCGACGGCAAATCTGCCCTCTCGCTGGCCAAAGAGCGCAACCATCCCGAAGTCGCCGCGCTGTTCGAGGCGCGCGCCGCATCCTGACAGAATTTGCAAGACGAAAGGATCGAAAATGAAAATCCGCATTCTGGCAGTTGCCCTGCTCTTCACCACCTTTCGAACGCTGGCCCAGGATAAAGCAGACGATCGCTTGAAAAACTCCTACACCGTACTCAAGGAGATTCTGGGGATGCCCGACAAGGGAATTCCCCGCGATCTGCTCAACAAATCCGTGTGCGTCATCGTGTATCCGTCGGTTCTGAAGGCTGCGTTCATTGTCGGCGGCAGTTACGGCCGCGGTGTCATCACCTGCCGCATCGGTGAGGGCCACAACGGTCCGTGGAGCCCTCCCGCCATGTTTGCGCTCGAAGGCGGCAGCTTCGGTTTGCAAATCGGCGGCCAGGCCACGGATTTCGTGCTGCTGGTGATGAATGATTCCGGCGCGAATTCCGTCCTTTCCAGCAAAGTGAAACTTGGCGCAGACGCCTCCGTTGCGGCAGGCCCGGTTGGCCGGGATGCTTCGGCGGAAACCGATATTGTGTTGAAGGCGGAAATCCTTTCCTACTCCCGCGCGCGCGGCGTCTTTGCCGGTGTGTCGCTTGAAGGTTCCACCATGCGCTCCGATGAAGGCGCGAACAAGGCGCTCTACGGCAAGGAACTCAGCGCCAAGCAGATCGTTCAGGGCGGTGTTGTAAAGGCCCCAGCCGCGGGACTTCCGCTGATCCACTTGCTCAACAAGGTCTGTCCGCACCACACGAAATAAAGCGCGGGCCTATCTCGCGTTGACACCGCCGCGCCCGAGCGGCAATACTTTCATTCGATGATCGGACTCCTCCGCGGCCGCCTGCTCGAAAAAAGGCCCAACCAGGTTATTCTCGATGTCGGCGGCGTCGGCTATCTGGTCGCCATACCCCTCTCCACGTTCGCCGCCATGAGCGATCTCCACGCCGAGGTCACCTTGCTCGTCCACACGCATGTGCGGGAAGATGCCCTGGCGCTTTACGGTTTTCTCTCCGCGCGCGAAAAGCATTTCTTTGAACTGCTCCTCGGCGCTTCCGGCGTCGGGCCGTCGCTCGCCCTGAAAATTCTTTCCGGCATGAATGTCGAGGAACTGGTTCCGGCGATCCGCACCGGCGATCTGGCGCGCCTCACCAAAATTCCCGGCGTCGGACGGAAAACCGCCGAACGCATGGTGGTTGAGCTGAAGGACAAGCTGGATGCCGTGACGATTGAAAGAGAAAAGCCGGCTCCGTCCTCGCCCGCAGGCGTCGAAGCCGATGTGAAATCGGCGCTGCTCAATCTCGGCTACGACGAACGCACCGCCGATGCCGCCCTTGCCGAAGCCAAGCGCGAAGCCGGCGCCTCCAATTTCGAGAAACTGCTTCGTGTTACTCTGGCTGCGCTGAGCACACCGGCACGCACATGAAGCTGTCTCGGCCGGGGAATCCGGCAGAACGCTACTCGGCAGGGAATATGGCGGAATTCAGTCAGAAAAAAACGGTTGCGCGCCGCGATGAGCACGCTCCCGACCGCATCGTCAGCGGCGCACCGCTCGATGACGACGCGCGCCTCGATGCCAGCGTTCGCCCCAAAACCCTTGCCGAGTACATCGGCCAGAAACGCGTCAAGGAAAACATCGCCATCGCCATCGAAGCCGCTCGGAGCCGTGGCGAAGCCCTCGACCACGTACTGCTATACGGGCCTCCCGGCCTCGGGAAAACCACCCTCGCGCAGATCATCGCCAACGAACTGGGCGTCGTCATCAAGACCAGCGCCGGGCCGCTCCTTGAACGCAAAGGCGACCTCACCGCCATCCTCACGTCGATGGAGAAAAAAGAGGTTTTCTTTCTCGATGAAATCCACCGCCTGCAGCCCGCCGTGGAGGAGGTGCTTTACCCAGCGATGGAGGATTTTCGCGTTGACCTCGTCATCGGCCAGGGCCCCGGCGCGCGCATCCACCCATTCCACCTGAGCCAGTTCACGCTCATCGGCGCCACCACCCGCGCCGGCCTGATCACGGCTCCCTTGCGCTCGCGCTTTGGCATCGTGCATCGCCTCGATTTTTACGAGCCGGAAGATCTCCTGATCATCCTGTGCCGCTCGGCGAAAATCCTGAACATCCAGATGGACGAAGCCGGCGCCCAGGAAATTGCCGGCCGCTGCCGCGGCACGCCGCGCGTTGCCAACCGCCTGCTCCGCCGCGCCCGCGATTTTGCCGAAGTGCGCGCCGCCGGCCGGATCACCCGGGAAGTGGCCCAGGAATCCCTGCGCATGCTCGGCGTCGACGAGCATGGCCTCGATGAAGTCGATCGCAACCTCATGATCGCCCTGCTGGACAAATACGCCGGCGGACCTGTCGGTGTCGGCACGCTGGCCGCGGCCCTCAGCGAAGAAGAAGACGCGATCGAGGAAATCTACGAGCCTTACCTGATGCAGATCGGCATGCTCGACCGCACGCCGCGGGGCCGCGTGGCCACGCCACGAGCCTACGAATATTTCGGCCGCGAACTCCCCAAGCGCCAGCCGCGCTTGTTCTAGGGGTTTGTGAATAACTGAAGCGAAGGGGTTTCCACCTTCACGCCGAAATACCCCTGCCCGGCGTTTGAATCCCCGGACCAGATTTTCTTCTAACCAGCCCGTTCCGCGGCCGCGATGATCATCCCGTCGTAAAACTGCACCCCCCCTTATGGGCAGGGGGTGCGCTTGCCGTTCTTGGCCATCCGACCTCACCTTGCCGTCGTGTCGGTCCGGCTCCCATCAGGCCGGGTCTCCTCAATTGTGTTTCATGAACTCGCCCTTGCTGCCGGTCAGCGAGTTCGAGAGTGTCTCGATGAATTTGTCGGCGTCGAGGGACTCTCCCGACCACTTTGCCCACGGCGCCAGGATTTTTTCCTGTTTCATCTGTTCTACCGTCTTGTGCTCCTCGATCGCCTTCTCTACGACGGCCGAGGTTTCCTTCAGCATTTTTAGGAATGCGCGAACGTCATCGAGGTTAGAGAGCGCCCCATGCCCTGGAATCACCTTTACATCCGCAGGCAGTTGCGTCAAAACCTTTTCCATCGCGGCAATCATGCCCTGCACGCTGCCGCCGCTGGCCACGTCAATGAATGGAAATCCGTAGCGCACAAAATCGTCGCCCATGTGCACCACATTGTTCTTCGGAAAGAAAATGATGGCGTCGCCGTCCGTGTGCCCGGCGGGGAAGTGCAACGCGCGAATATCCTCTCCGTTCAAATGCACGGTCACGTCGTGCTCGAACGTGATCACCGGCAGCGCCCCTTTCGGCGCGGCCTTGGTTTCCATCTTTATCGAACTCCCGTTCCCCGCGATTCCAGGGGTTTCCAGCCGTTTGCGCACATTGTCCTGTGCGATCACGGTTGATCCGGTGTTCGCGAACGGTTCGTTTCCCCCCGTGTGGTCTCCGTGATAGTGCGTGTTGATCACGAATCTCACCTGCTTGTCCGTAATTTTCAGGTTTTTCAGTGCCGCCTGAATCTTCTCGGCCAGCGGCGCATACTGGTCGTCCACGATTACGATTCCGTCTTGGCCCACGGAAGCGGCAATGTTACCGCCTTCGCCCTCCAGCATGTAAATATTCCCGGAAACCCTGGTTACCTTGATTTCCACCCTGGAAAAATCCTTGTTCTGCGCTCGCAACCCCGCACAAACAAGAAAAACAACGCCCAGAATGAATCCCAACTTCAGTGAGAGTGCTCCGCAATTGATCTTTTTCATTTGGTTCGCTTCCCCTCCCCAACCCGTGGGATTCTATCATTCGCTGCTGACACAATCGGCCATGACCCGGGCGAGAAGTAGCTTCACGGCACACTCGCAGAATTCGCGCCTGCCGCGCCTTTAGGGGTAAGGTATCTTCAATCTGCGGAAACTTTTATCGAGATGGGCGCCTCGGCGCGTCTGGAAACGTTCTTGACTGATTCTTCTGCCACGGAAACCGCACCCGCAAGCTCCCGGCAATTTGCTTTTCTTGTCGCGGCGGGAATTTTTCTGAGCCGCGTCGCCGGCCTCGTCCGCGACCGTGTGTTTGCGCACTACTTCGGCAACTCGGACGCGGCCGATGTGTTCAAGGCCGCCTTCCGCATTCCCAATTTCCTGCAAAACATGTTTGGCGAGGGCGTCCTGTCCGCTTCCTTCATTCCCGTGTATGCCAGCCTGCTCGCCCGCGGTGACAAAGAAGAAGCGCGGCGAACGGCCGGAGCGGTTGCGGCGCTTCTCACCCTCAGCACCTCAATCCTGGTGCTCCTGGGCGTCCTCACCGCGCCCTGGCTGATCGAGGCCGTCGCCCCCGGCTTCCAGGGCGAAAAGCGCGAACTCACCATCCTTCTTGTGCGGATCTTATTCCCCGGTGCCGGCCTCCTCGTGGCCTCCGCTTGGTGCCTCGGTGTTCTGAACAGCCACCGCAAATTCTTTCTCTCCTACACCGCGCCGGTCCTGTGGAACATCGCCATGATCGTGGGTATGCTCGCCGCTGGCGCGGGCCGCGCGCAGAATTCGCTCGTTGTCATCACCGCCTGGGCCTCCGTCGCAGGAAGCGCGCTGCAAGTTCTCGTCCAGCTTCCGATGGTCTTCAAACTCCTCGGGGGCCTGACACTCTCCCTCGCCCACCAGGCGGAGCACGTCCGCACCGTCATCCGCAATTTTATCCCGGTGTTCATCAGCCGCGGTGTGGTGCAGATCAGCGCCTACATTGACGCGTTTCTCGCCAGTTGGCTGCCGACGGGCGCCGTTTCCGCGCTCGCCTACGCGCAAACTCTTTACATCCTGCCCGTCAGCCTGTTCGGCATGTCGGTCTCTGCCGCCGAACTCCCGGTGATGAGCGGAGCGATCGGTGCCGCCGACGAGGTGGCGGGCATCCTTCGCGCGCGGATGAACTCCGGCCTGCGGCAGATCACCTTTCTCGTCGTCCCGTCCGTCATGGGTTTCCTCGCGCTCGGAGACGTCATCGTCGCCGCCATCTACCAGTCCGGTCGGTTCACTCACGCCGACGTCATCTACGTCTGGGGTATTCTCGCTGGTTCCACAGTCGGACTCCTCGCCTCGACGCTCGGGCGCCTGTACTCCTCCGGCTACTACGCGCTGCGGGACACGCGCACCCCGCTGCGCTTTGCCATCGTTCGCGTCCTGCTCACCACGCTGCTCGGCTACCTGGCCGCGTTGCCGTTGCCGCGCCTTATAGGCGTAGAGCCGCGCTGGGGCGTCGCGGGCCTCACGATTTCCGCCGGCATCGCCTCGTGGGTCGAATTCACCTTGCTGCAGCGCGGTATTCGCCGCCGGATCGGGCAAGTGGGCGTACCGCTGGCGTTCCTCGCGCAAGTCTGGGTAGGTGCGCTCGTCGCTGCGGCAGCGGCGCGCGGCATCTTGGTCGCAGTGGGGCATCGCGGCCCGATCATCCTCGCCGCCATCGTCTTGTCGGTTTACGCCATCCTCTTTTTTGGTGTATCAACACTCTTGAAGCTGCCCGAAGCCCGGTCCATGCTTGGCTTCGTCCGCCGTCGTGCCGGCATGAAATAGATCGCCTGGCGGTCCAGAGGGCGTATCCAGGAAATCGTTCAATGATCACCGTCTACATCGCGCTCGGCACCAACGTTGGCGATCGCGAAGCCAATCTTCTTCAGGCGCTTCAGCTTCTTCCCGAATCCGGCGTGCACCTCGGGCGTGTCTCCAGCATTTACGAAACTGAGCCGGTGGACTATCTTGATCAGGAATGGTTCCTGAACGCCGTCCTTGAAGCCGAAACCGAGCTGGACGCTTTGGATTTATTAGCCGCGCTGAGACTCATCGAAGCCCGCATGGGCAGCAAGAAAGCCTTCGCCAAGGGCCCGCGCAAAATCGATCTGGACATCCTGCTTTACGGCAACGAAACGATTGACACGCCCGAATTGCAAGTCCCACACCCGCGCATGCTCGAGCGGAAATTCGTGCTCGTCCCGCTCGCCGAAGTCGCTCCGAATCTTCGCCATCCCAGCTGGAACTCGGGAGTAGCCCGCCTGCTCGCCGCCACACCCGACCACAGCGCCGTAAAAAAGCTCCACGACGCCCCAAGCATTTAAGGGTCTTCTACGGCCCGCCTTCCCGGGCGGGCCGCTCCCAGGCAACCCTCGACTCTCAAACCGGGTCTTCAGCTCGTCCGCCGCAGCACCAACCGGTGCAACGTGAACATCTTCGGCTCCAGCGCATCCAGCTCGATCTCTGACAACCCACCCTCGTTGATCTCCCGCCAGCGATATACGCCGGGCTCGGATTCTGTCTGCTCCCGCCCGTTCAATCGCCGCAGAAACTCCCGCGCGTCCTCCGCCGAAGCCTTCTCGCGAAGAGTTGGCCGAGCCACCGCTTCCACCGCATAACTCCGCAGCAGTTTGCTCCAGTAATGGTTGAACAACCGGTCGGAAGCGAAGATATCGCTCCACGCCACCTCGCCGCCGTAGGCAATCACCACGCCGACCACCCGCTCTCCCTTCAATCCGGAAGTTTCCTTCTGAAAGCGCCGCTGGATTTCGCTGACCACAGTTTCGACAGAAGCGCTCACGCGGCGCGATTCATAAATCTTGGAATAGGACTGCGTCGGCGCCTCGCTCTGAATGGTCGCTTCCAGATCGGCGCTGCTTACGGCCGGCGAGGGAGCGGTTGCCGCTCGCGGGGCCAGCGACCCGCCGGCCACCGCCGCCCACACATCTCCCTGCTTCTGCCTCACCGCGGCCTGCTCGCGCACGCTCGGGTGCACAATCGTTTTCGCCTCATTGAACTGCGAACCCGAAGACCAGCGTCCGTGCTCCACGCAGAAAACATTGAGCGGCAGCGGCTCGCCAAACGGTGCCACGATGCGGTCCTTGCCGATAACGCGGTCCTGCTTTCCGCCGCTGACCAACTCGCCCGCAAGCAGCAGCAACGGCCGCTTGCTGTGATTTGCGAGCACCAGTTGATTCACCGAGGGCCCGCCGTAGTTCTGCGCCACCGGCCGCGACCCATCGCGGTTGCGGTAAACGATGTCCGCGCCCTGCTCGCGCACCGTCACCTCTCCGCTCGACAACCCATCTTCCAGGGTCAGAAACGCGCTGGTGTCGTACCCTGATGAGCTGACCACCGGAAACACGGTAAGATTTTCATAACTCACCGGCTCAAGCAGCCTCCAATCCCCCTCCTGCTTCGCCGGAGGAGTCGCACCGGTCGGCGAATACCAGAGAAAACCGAGCGAAGCCATCCCCAGAGCCGAAAGTCCCAGCAATCCCTGCCCGAACACAGCGATCAAAATGCGGTTCATTCCATCCTCCAGAACGCGCCATAGCGCGTCTGCGGTTAGAACGCCGCAGCTGAATTCTCTTGCAGGTGAAGAGGCAGGGGGAAAAGCAGTCAGAGGGGCTGGTATTTTATGGCTGGTCGCGCGGTCTTTACTTCTTTACTTCGCCGTTTCCTATCCTCTCGGATTGCCCAGGTTGTTGCGCAATTTGTTCTTTCGCGACAACGAGGAAGTTTCCGCCTCGTGCTTTTCGTATTCCGCAAGTTCTTCTTCCGTGTAGGAATAGGATTCACGCGAGGCAAACATCGAATTGGTCTTATTGGCGGCCTTCTTTTTTTTGCGGGCGGCGCCAAATTCGTACCGCGTCATGCGCAGCGGCCCTTCAATCGCCTTGACTTCCACCAGCAGGTCGCTCACCTTCTCCAGAAAATCGTGCAAGTGGAAGGGCCGCAGCACATAGGGCAGGCGGGCTTCTTCAATCACCGGAACGAACTGGCTGCCGGTCATCTCCGGCACCACGAAGAGAACGCGCAACCGGGCCCCTTCTTCCACGCTGACCGAAGCCAGCTCGCGCAGAACGTGAAACAGCGCGGATTCGACCCCGACCATGGCGATGTTCGCGATCAGCAGGGAATATTCCCCGGTCTTCAGCTCGGCCTGCAGCATCTTGACGTCGGGGACCACGCGCACCCGCCAGCCTTCAGAATCGAGCATCTGCCGGAGCGCGGTTCCGCTATATGGATCATCCTCAAACACAAGGATGCCGACTTGCGGGGACTGCGGGGTAGGTGTGGGCGCCATGCCCGAAGTATAGGTCGCGGGGATGTCCGGGTCACCGGCCACAAGCGGTTAGGGACGTAACCGGCACCTGTACGGTAGTACGGGCAGGGATTCCTCCTGCTTGACCTGTGAACTCTAGCAGAGAGGGTTGGCATTTCAGGGCTTTTTGGGTTCTGCGGACTTGTCGAGGATGCATCCGCTCACCAGCATCCTGCCGTCGCCGTCCGGGGTGTCTTCCTCGAGAAAGCCGGCGTCGCCCTTCGTCCACCAGAGCACCTTACCGTCAGAGTAACGGTTGCCGTCGGCGGAGCGCGACTGGCGCATCAGGTAGATGTGGTCGTCAGTGCGGAGCTTGGCGGTAGTGTCGTGGAGGTAGACGGTGAGTCTGGCGCCGGCTTCGCAAGTGTAGTCGAATCTCTTCCATTTGATAGCCGGGCGCACGTTGTTGGTTGGGCCTGCCGCGGCAGATGGCTTCTCCGTACTGGCCGGCGTCTTTGGCGCCTGCTGGGCGCGGGCAACTCCACAGGCGACGAGACCGAAGCCGGCCCAGGCAAGCAAGCCCAGCATGATCCGTTGTCGCCGCGCTGAGGTCGTTATCACCGGCCCTCCCCATTCACTTCCATTCTAGCGCGTTATTTCCTTGGGAAGTACAGGAGGGGGTCAAAGAGCGGAAACCGAAGAATGCAGGCGAGCGCCCAAAACGCCGAACGAGAGCCGGCAGCACCGGACTGCTCAAGCGGGGGTGTATAAAACGGGACAGACGGGCGATCCCCGGCGGCGGAAAATCGCTTGGCAGCCTGGGATGCCCAATTTGCATCCGGAGAATTGCCATCATGCAGTGTCCTGAATGCGGTAGCAAGAGAATCCATCTATCAAGGCGCAGGGGAATTCTGGAAAAAGGAATACTGGCCAGCGTTTTCCTCAAACCGTTTCGTTGCGAACGCTGCGACTTCCGGTTTTTCCGCTTGTCGTTTTCCACCCACGCCAGCCCCAACCGGCCGGCAACGACCAATCAAGCCTGAATGCCATTCACCTGATCGGCGCGAATTCTCTTCTCCCTTTCCGACTTCACGAACCGCCGTTAGCTGCGCGGTCGCCTGCCTTTGGGGACCTCCAACGTTTCTCGGACCCGAACCCCCTATAAGACTCGAGAGTGTCCCTATGTGTACAGATACGGGACATCCCCCCGCCTACTATGGTGCTCGTGGCAGTAAGGCGGCATGGATGAGTCCCCGCCGCTCCCCACAGAAGAACGGGAGAACGATTATGAACTTCTCGGAAATAGGCCCGACGCAAGTACTCGTGATCGTCGCGGTCATCCTGTTGGTGTCCGTCGGCATCGCGTTTTGGGCGTTCGCAGCCAAGCGCCGGACACAAAGATTGCAAGCGCAGTACGGCAGCGCTGAATATAACCGCACCGTGCGAGCCGGCGGTAGCCGTCGTCAAGCGGAATCCTCGCTCGAGAAGCGCGCCGAACGCGTGGACAGCTTGCACATCCGGCCGCTTGCCCCCGAGGATCGCGCCCGGTTCATCGAGTCCTGGGCCCGGGTTCAGGCGCGGTTTGTAGACGGCCCCGGAAGCGCCGTAACGGAAGCAGACCAGTTGTTGGGCGATGTCATGTCCACTCGTGGCTACCCGATGAGCGATTTTGAACAGCGCGTGGCGGACATTTCCGTGGATCACCCGCAGGTTCTCGACAATTACCGCGCGGCCCATCAAGGCGCTCTTCGCCAATCGCGCGGCGAGGCCAGCACCGAAGACTTGCGAAAATCCATGATTCATTTCCGTACGCTGTTTGAGGACTTGGTCCGCGAGCCAGAGACGGCGCCCTCCTGAGGCGCCGAACCCCCTAGACGCGGGTCTCTGCAAGGGCCACACGCATGAATGACTTTTCAATGACAGGTGAGATGCAGATTTTGATTCAGTCAAAGGAAGTTCCAAATGAAAATGCTCCGATTGTCCGCAAATATCATCACCTTGCTTGCCGCCGGAATTCCCGCCGGATGCTCGGGCACCTCCGCTTCACCCGATGTCGCCAGCAGCATTCGCAGATCGCTCGATGAGGGGGGCTTCAAAGACGTCTCCGTGAGCCAGGACCGCGAAAAAGGCATCGTGACCCTTGGCGGGAAGGCGGTCAGCCAGAACGACAAGTCGCAAGCCGAGTATCTGGCGAAATCTCTCGCTGGCTCCCAGGTCGTCGCCGATCAGATCGCCGTGATTCCCATCGGTGCGGAAAGCGATGCCAAGGCAATGAACTCGGACCTGGATTCCGCCATCGAGAAAAATCTGGACGCCGCGCTCATCCAGAGCAAGCTGCACGACGTTGTAAAATACGTCGTCAAGAGTGCTGTGGTCACTCTGACCGGCGAAGTCAACTCCCAGCTCAGGCGCGACCGCGCCGGAAAAGTCGCCGCGGGAGTGCCCAATGTGCGGCAGGTCGTGAACGACTTGCAGGTGAAAGACCAGAAGGCCAGTTCCTCGCAGTACTAACAACACATTTGCTCACCAAGCGACAAGCCAGGGGTGCGCCGAGCGCCCGTTGTGTGGATAATGTGGGGCGTGGCGCAACTTGAAAATTTCCGCCTGAAAGTGTTTCGCACGGTGGCGCAGCAGTTGAGTTTTCGCAAAGCGGCAGAGCATCTCTTTATTACGCAACCTGCGGTTACGCTGCAGATCAAGGCGCTCGAAGAGGATCTTGGCGTGCGGCTCTTTGACCGGAGAGGGAACCACATCTTCCTGACCGCGCAAGGAACCCGCCTGCTCCGATACGCGAAGCAGATGGAAGCCTTGGTCGCCCGGGCCGAACAAGACCTTGCCGAGGGCGAAGGCCGGTTGACTGGAGAACTTTCATTGGGAGCCTCCACGACCATCGCACAATACGTGCTCCCGCGGCTGATCGGCGCCTTCCTGCTCGAAAATCCCCGTGTCCGGTTGTCGCTGCAGAGCGGGAACACCGAGCAGATCGTGCGGCTTGTTTTGGACGGGGCAATCGCACTGGGACTGATCGAAGGGCCGGCACGCCTTCGCGAGGTGCGCACGGAGCCGTTCATGGAAGACGAGATGGTGCTGATTGCGCCTCTAAACGCGGGAATCGAGCGGCTCACCCGCGAGCACCTGCGCTCGACCAGTCTGGTTATGCGCGAGCAGGGCTCCGGCTCGCGTCGCGTGGTCGAGTTGGCCCTGGGAAGGGCGGGCATAAAAACAAAAAATTTTGCCCGGGTGATGAACCTGGATTCCAGTGAAGCCATCAAGTCGGCGGTCGAAGCAGGGCTTGGCGTGGGCTTCGTCTCGCGCTGGGCCATCGCCAAGGAACTCGAATTGGGCATCCTGAAGATTGTGGAGATCCCCGGGCTGCGCGTGACGCGAAGCTTTTCGCTGGCGCGGCGTGCCGGCCCGCTGCCGCAGGGCCCGGCGGGTTGCTTTCGCAGCTTCGCGATCGAGCGGGTGCGCGCCCTTTCCTCCGGTTTGAAGCGGTCCGGGCGCCCGGGCGGCCCGGGCCGATAAGGCGGGCTAATGTCCGATTAGGATTGCTGCTTGGACTCGCGTTCTCTCGATCTGTCAGACTCGGCCAATGAACAAGAACCTCTTTTTTGCGGGTGTGATCCTTGCGGCCAGCGGATTTATATCCCCGCCCATTGCCCTTCTGGGCGGCCTCATCTATGGCCTGATGGTGATCCACCCGTTTCACGTGGAGAGCAAGAGCCTCTCGAAATTCCTGTTGCAGGCTTCGGTGGTGGCGCTCGGATTCGGCATGAATCTCCACGAAGTCGTGCGCGCCGGGAAGTCTGGGTTCGTGTATACGGCGCTGAGCATCACCGGCGCGATGCTGCTGGGGCTGGGGCTCGGTTACCTGATTCACGTGCAGAAGAAAGCTGCGTTTCTGATCAGCGCGGGCACGGCCATTTGCGGAGGCAGCGCGATTGCCGCCGTTGGACCCATTGCCGAGGCCAACGAAGAAGAGATGGCCGTATCGCTCGGCACGGTGTTCATCCTGAATTCCGTAGCGCTGTTTCTTTTTCCGGTAATCGGGCTGGCGCTGCATATGAGCCAGACCGAGTTCGGGTTGTGGTCGGCGCTGGCGATTCACGACACAAGCTCGGTGGTGGGCGCGACGGCGAAATACGGCGCGGCGGCGCTTGCAGTCGGAACCACGATCAAGCTGGCGCGGGCGCTGTGGATCGTGCCGCTCTCGGCCGTGACGGCAATTTTGCTGAAGAGCAAAGCGCGCATCCAGTGGCCGTGGTTCATCCTGTTTTTCTGTTTCGCGGCGCTGCTGAACACGCTGCTGCCCGCCTACAGTGGCGCCTTTGACGCGCTGAATCACCTGGGCAGAATCGGTTTGACGGTGACCCTCTTTCTGATCGGCACAGGCCTGAACAAAAAGACGCTCGCCAAGGTCGGTGTTCGCCCTCTGCTGCAGGGCCTGATCCTGTGGCTGATCGTGGGAAGCACGACGCTGGCGCTGATCCTGGGGAATTGGATACATCTCTGAGGTAAGTAGTGAACAGAATTGGTCGGGCCACGTGGGGGTGTCCCCCCTGATTCTGGTGGAAGAGTCGGGAAGTTATTGGGGTGGCGGTGATTAAGGAGATGCCTCCCCTGGCGGGCTGGCTTAGAAGACCAGCGCACATTGAGGAATCGAGAAGAAGAGCGAAGGGAATAGCGGCTGGGTTATTGGGAAGGGGAGGCTCGGAAGTGCTCGGCCACTGCGGGGAGTTTGAGGTGGACGGAGTGGAACGGGCGGTCTTTGGCGGCGACGAGATCGCGGATCACGGCAACACCCAAATTTGATTGCGAGTCGCGGAGCTTGAGCTTGGCGTCGAAATGGTCGTTTGGCGGGACGTAGGCGATCAGGATCCAGTGATAATGCTCGTCGGGATGCCCGGCTGGCGATTGCTGAGGAGCCGAATTCGCCACGGGTTGCCATTCTCCGTAGTCTTTATCTCCATGGAATTTCAGGGAAGCGGCAATTGCGGTGAAATTGCGCCCGGGATAAACGATGTAGAATGGCCGCAGAGCTTCGAACGAATCACCCTCGCCAGCGGATTCCCGTACCGGTCGAGAAAATTCGCGGGACTCAAACTGGGTGAGATGGGGCGGAGAATAAGCTCGCTTCAGAAGGGCAGCTTCCGCCCTGGCTTTTCGCAGGCTGATCGCATCCAAATCCTGCCCCGGCTTTCGGACGTGGTGAGGGCCGTGGGGCACCAGCTGGATGGCCACGACGAGGGCGACGACGGTGGCGATGACCAGCAGCATTCCGGGCGGGACTTCACCCTTGCCGAGCTGGTAGGCGACGAAACCCGCCGCGAACAGTGCGGCGACACTTCGGCCCCAAGGAGAGAAAGCGGGAAATCTGCGCGGTGTACTGATGATTTCCACCTGAACCCCCGATTCAGTTGTCAGGGGGCCCGGGTGCCGCCTGGGAGATAATGGTCTGAACCGTTAATAGTGTTCGAGCGAAATTGAACAGTCAAGTTAAAATCGCGTTAGGAAAAATAAAAAAGTAGATGTGACCTGAGGGCGCTGAATCAAATCCAAGTAATGTGCAGGAGAAGCGGCGCTGGCGGGATTTCAAGAATTCAAGTTTGGAGGAACGCAGAAATGAGTGAAGCAGCTCGACAGACAGCGAAAGAAACAACTTCGGGGAAGCCGAAGACATTTGCGGCGGATGCGTTCGCGGCGGGGAGTCCGACATCGGGATTGGCTCCGCTCAGCATTCCGCGGCGCGAGCCTCGCGCGCAGGATGTGCAGATCGAAATTCTATTCTGCGGCGTGTGCCATTCCGATTTGCACCAGGTGCGCAACGAATGGAAAGAGGTGATGCCGACCGTGTATCCCGTCGTGCCGGGCCACGAAATCGTGGGCCGCGTGACGAAAGTGGGCAGCGCGGTGACCAAGTTCAAGGCGGGCGACATCGCGGCGGTGGGCTGCATGGTGGACTCGGACCGTGTGTGCCCGGCTTGTAAAGCCGGCGAAGAGCAGTACTGCGAAAGCGGCCTGACGCTGACCTACAACGGCGAGGACAAGATTCTTGGCGGCGTCACCTACGGCGGATATTCGACCGGCATCGTGGTGGATGAAAGCTACGTGTTGCGCGTGCCGGCGGGGCTGGACCTGGCGGGCACCGCGCCGCTACTTTGCGCGGGCATCACCACGTACTCGCCGCTGCGCCACTGGAACGTGGGCAAGGGACACAAGGTGGGCGTGGTGGGCCTGGGCGGGCTGGGGCACATGGGCGTGAAGTTTGCGCATGCGTTCGGCGCGCACACCGTGCTTCTCACCACTTCGCCAAACAAAGCCGCGGACGCGAAACGGTTGGGCGCCGAGGAAGTGGTGAATTCGCGGAACAGCGAAGAGATGCAGAAGCATGCCGGGAGCTTCGATTTCATCCTCGACACGGCTTCCGCGGACCACGACCTGAATGCGTACTTGCAGTTGCTGAAGCTCGACGGCACGATGACGTTGGTGGGCGCGCCGGAGAAGCCCGCGCCGGTTAGTGCGTTCACCCTGATTATGAAGCGTCGAAGGCTGACGGGCTCGGCCATCGGCGGCATTCGCGAGACGCAGGAGATGCTGGATTTCTGCGGGAAGCACGGGATCACGTCGGACATCGAGCTGATTCCGATCCAGAAGGCCAATGATGCGTATGAGCGGTTGCTGAAGAGCGATGTGAAGTATCGCTTCGTGATTGATATGGCGTCGCTCAAATAGGCGGCCCCATTCTTGAACGAGGATTGGTCGGCAGGGTTGACGCCGCAAAAGCGAGAGCTTTGCTCTCGCACCGAAAAGCTACCTGCCGATTACGAACTTGGCGCCGGAGTTGAAGCGGCTGGGGTTGGTGGCGTCCCAGAAGATGCGCCACGTGGCGGGCGGCGCTTTGCCCGGGACGCCGCGCGTATAGAAAATTTGCAGGCCGTCGCGGGACCATTCGGCGGCGCGCTGGTAGGAATCGGCGGGGCCGAGAATCGTGCGGCGCTTTGAGAGAACTTCGTAAAGAAAAAAAGTGGAGTTCAGGCCGACGGAATCCGCGGGCGCGCCTGCGGGTGTCTTCAAGTAATAAGCAGAGACGAGCAGCAAATCGGCGTTGATGGGATTGGGGCGAAGCGTGTCGCTGCTCATCGCTTGAAAGGAATCGCCATAAATTTCTTTGAGGGCGACGGTTTCTGGTGGCTTGTCCTCGCCGAGCCAGTAGGCGTTCTCTAGGTCGCTCGCGAGAATCGTAGTGGACGAGGTCCAGCCATGGAGCGCTTCAACTGGTTGCGGAGAAAACTGGGCGGCGGTTTCAGGCGCATTGACGGGCAGCGTCCAGACCTGCCAAATCTTGCCGTCGTATTTCAGGAAAGCCACGCGGGAATCGTCGGGCGACCAGAAGGCGCTGCGCGCGTTGGTGGTGGCGAGATCGCGCAATCGGCCGGTGTCCCAATCGTATAACGCAATCGTGCTCTCGGGCCCATTCGCGGAATCGGAGCGAGTGTAGAGAAGCTTTTTGCCGTCGTGAGAGACGGCGAGTTCGGAGCCCTCAGGCGCGACGGCTCTTCTAATTGCGCTGCGGCTAAAGATGACTTTGCCAGCGGCGTCGAGATAAGCGACAGCTGTGGGCGGCTGGAAATTAATAATGGGATCGAGGACGCTCTTTTTGTCCTTGTCCTTGTCCTTTTCCTTATCCTTGTTCTTGTCCTTGTCTTTATCCTTACCCTTATCTTTGTCTTTTTCGTCCGCGTTGTCCTCGGGATCCAGCTGATTTTTTTTGCGGAATTCGGGGAATTTTTCAGGCGAGCTCTGGCCGCAGCCGTTGAGCAAGCCGATTTGCGTGTGCTGCAGTTCGACTTTGAAGGTGTACTTGATGTCGCTCATGCCGTCGGAGCAGGATTCGCGGGAAAGTTCGACGGCCACGTCGGCGCCGGTGACGTCGTCTTTAGCGTGGTAGATCCAGGAGACGCCGGGTTCGTCGGGAGCGATTTCGGCCGGGTCGAGGATGATGGGCGGATAGCCGGCGCGGTCGAGGCGCTCGGGCCCCTTCATGCCCAGGCGTAAAGACCAGATGGGCTCGCTGCCGTGGGCGAGGATGAGGATAGGGTAATGGCGCGAGACGGGGGAGGGAATAGCGGCGTTGGCCGCGGGGGAGCCGGGCTTTTGGGATGGACTTGGCGGAGGAGTTTGTGCCGCGGCAAAGTTTGCGACGAGCAATGAGTTACACAGGACTAGAGTCGGGGTCGAACTCAATGCGCGCATACGGAAGGCTCCCAGAAATTACTGTATCAAGAGGCGCCAGGGACGGGCGAGGAGAATGGGGACGCCGTACTCTCAATGCAAAGAGACTTCTAGGGGAGGCAGGGATCCGGGAGGCAGGAATTTTCTTGACATGGCGAACAAAAAGCGAAACACTGGAGATGCATCGAGGTGAGCCATGTCCCCAGTTCTTCCCCAACTGACGCCGCGTTTCGCGATGCGGCGCCGCCCCGTTCGACGCTCCGCAACACAACTCCTTCCTTTTAGCCCTGCTGAACCAAAGCCAGAGGCCGGCGCCCTTGCCCAGGGCGAAGCCGGCTGGCGCAAGGCAAGTCTGGAAAGCCCAACGGCGGATTGCCCCCTGCCGGAATTTCCGACTTCCCATGTGCCACTGGTGGGCATTGCTCGCCTCGCCGCCGAAGCCCCGGCGGCGGACACCAAGCGGAAATCTTTGGAAAAGCCTGAGTATTTCTTGCTGCCAGTGAAGTCGATCTTGAATAAGTGCGATTCGGCGCGGGTGCCGTTTGATTGGACGATCAACCCGTACCGCGGGTGCGAGTTTGCCTGCAAATACTGTTACGCGCGGTACACGCACGAATATATGGAAATTGACGGCGGGGAGTTCGAGCGGAAGATTTTTGTGAAGCAGGATGCCGGGGCGCTGCTGGCGCGGGACGTGGAGCGGAAGTATTCGCACGCCTCGAAGGCTTCCGGATACACAAAGGCGGAGCACATCGCGATCGGAACGGCGACAGATCCCTATCAGCCGGCGGAGCGGGAGTATGGTGTGACGCGGGCGTGCCTGGAGGAACTGGCGAAGCGGGAAGGGCTGAGCGTTTCGATCATCACCAAGTCGAACCAGATTGTGCGCGACATTGATTTGCTGAAGACGATTGCGGCGAAGTCGGCGCTGACCGTGAATATCACGGTGACCACGCTGAAGCCGCGGCTGGCGCGCTTGCTGGAGCCGCGGGCGCCTCGGCCGGATTTGCGGCTGGCGGCGGTGAAGGAGTTGCGCGAAGCGGGGTTGCACGTGGGCGTTTCCGCTTCTCCGCTGCTGCCGGGGATTACCGATGCGGACGGAGAATTGGAAGGCGTCGCCGCAGCAGCCAAAGAGGCCGGAGCGGAATGGTTCTGGTCCGGCGTCTTGTTCCTGATGCCCGCATCCGCGAAGCAGTTTTTGCCGTTCATCGAGGAGAAATTTCCGAGGCTGGCGAAGCAGTATTGCCGGTGGTACACAAAAAACGGCTACGCGCCCGAAGAGTATCGCAAGAAGGTATCGGAGCGAGTGGCGCGCATCCGTCAGAAGTTTGGATTTGTAACGCGACCGTGGGAAGGAGAGCGGCCAACTGCGCCCAATACGCAGCTATCGCTCGGCTGGGACACAAGCGCTTTGAGCGGAGAAGTTCTGGGGATCGGTTCCTCTTCGGCGGGATGAGAGGTTCCGAACCAAGTAACCAGCGGCAGCCTCTGTCCAGTCAGACCGTGGTGTGCCAACGCAATCCGCTTGGCAAGTCTCCTGAACTATATTCGAGGTGAATGACACGACGACTCTTGGGCAATTGGCATGCGGAGGAGGCGTGCACGATCAGTGGCCGCATCAGGAGAGCGCCTCCTCTCGGGACCAGGCACGCCACGGCCCCGGATTTATCCCAGTTTGCAATCTGCTCGGAGGTGAGCCTGCCGTGCAGGTGGGAGCCTGGAATCACGCGCAGGGGGCCGTTCTGTTGGTCGTTGGCATCCAGGTGAATCCGTATCGCAAGTATTCGGTCTAACACGTCCGTGCGCGGCTGCACGTTTACTACCCCACCCTTGATCGACCAGGGTCCAAACCCTTCCACTTCGACCCGATTTTTCACGGTAATCGTCAGGTCTTGATGCCAGGGAACTTTCCAATTTGATTTTTGTGTCTTGTTGAACAAAATCCCTTTGATCGCAAAGCAATTTGGGCCTAGCACCGGCGCAATCACGCGACGGATTTCTTCTGACTGTGCGAGTTCCCGTACAAGCGGTTCCCTCAGTAAATTTCGTCGACCGCATCGAGTGTCGTCCAATGTTCCTAAGAGCCGTATTACCAACGACTCGTCAAGGCAGCTCGAGAGAATTGCGAAACCGTCGCGCTCAATTGCGCACGCAAGTTCCTCAGAGCTGTTCCGAGAGGTGATCGCCATGGTCAGGGTCGCTAACCGGTGACCTTGAAGTAGGTTGAGTAGGATTCGTCGGCGATCGTGAAAAACGGCAGCAAGAGCAGGGAGCCGTTGCTGGTGCTGGTCTGCCACTGGGCTGGTGACGTCCGTCTTGCGGCCAGCAATTGGCTGCGCGTGGCTGCTTGGCTAGTTCCGTTGATACCGAACAGAACGAGAGGCCCGGAGAGCATAGCGACGGTATTGGGGTGCCTTTTGTCGATCGGCTCGAGACGCGTTCTCATCGGGAGGTCGAGCTCGACACGGTCGCCGTTTTTCCACACCCGCGAGATGGAAGCGAAATTCCCCGGCGCGACGGCCGCCGTGGTCCGTTTGCCATTCACGAGCAACGTGGGGGCATCGGCCCAGGCGGGAATGCGGAAGTGCAGCGTGAAATTCTTCGATTGCGCGGCACGAACCTGGAACTCGACCGACGAATCGAGGGGATAAGCCGAAGTCTGCTGCAAGGAGAAGCGCGCACCTTCCTGGATCCACCGCAGAGTGGAGGGAATGTAGAGATTCACGTACACGCCGCCGCGATCGCGGAAGTAGGTATTGATGCGATAGTCGGCGGCGACCTGGGGCATGGTGCCGGAACAGCAGGGCCAGTGAGTTGGCTTGTAATACTTTTTTGCGTCGGAATTGTAATCGGCGTAATAGAAAGTGCTGCCGTCCGGCAGGAGCGGTTTTGCGCCCAGAATGGTGTTGTACATGACGCGCTCCATGCTGTCGCCGTAGCGCGAATCGCGCGTGACTCGGAGCAGGTAACGGGTGAGTTTGAAATGCGCGTACGAGCCGCAGGGAGTCTCAAAGCTGTGGTGAGTCTTTTCGAGGCTGGCGGCCAGGTCGTCGCTGTCCGGCGCGCAGAGCGTTTCTTCGGGTCCCCATGCGCCGGTCGCAAAACTCTGGTCGAGGAGCATTTCAAACCCATTCTTCGCCGCGCGCAGAAGCTTCTTATCGTCGGCGGCGAGGTAGGCTTCTACCGCTGAGCAAAGAGAATTGACGTGGCTGTAGGCATGACGCCCGGCAAGATTGTTGCGGCCTTCCGCGAGCGGTGTGTAGAAGAGGTCGTCGAGATACTGAATAGCCAGCTGCTTGTAGCGCGGACCGGCACCGCGCTCGGACGCGAGGAAAAGATTTTCGGAAATGGTATAGGACTCGTCCCAGGTGTAGGACTCGTCGGTGCCCGGCCGCCAGCTGACCCCGTGCTCAATAGCGGTCTTGGGCAAGTGCGGCAGGGCGACGTCCGTCGTGTGATCCAGAATGGCGAGTGCGTCGGGATCGCCGACGAGTCGGTGTGAATCAATCAGGCCGAGCAGGAATTTATCGTAACAATAGGCGGGGAAGCGGCTTTTCTCGTAGAAATCGCCGGAGATGGTTTGCGCGTAGAGACGATTCAGGCGAATGACCTTTTCGCGAACGGCAGGGTCGGGCCGGATCGCGTAGGCCCGTGCCAGCGCGGAGACCCATTGGCCAAAAGGGCAGCCGGGAGCAAAACCCGTGTCGCCTTTGCGGTAGTCGAAATCGGGATCATAGTGATACCAGCCGCCCAGGTCATCACCCGGGGCCGGTTGTCCGGCCATCTGCCGCAGGGGTTTCAGCATGCTGTCTTCGCTGAGATTCATCAGCACGGAGTGGGTGTTGTTCAACTGGTTTTCGTGAAGCTCGCTCGCCAAAGTTACGTCCTCGTAGCCAAATTCCTCCAAGGGGCGGGCGTCAGAGAAACCTTCGAGCGAGCGAAACCCGGACAGCGCATTCGAGGATGCCCATGCCAGGGCAAGAGAGCCTGACTGTAGAAATGATCGGCGCGAAGGCAGTCGCATCGGGAGTTGTATTCCTTTCGGGAATCTACGGCACAATAATACGTGATTCTTCGCGCTTGAGTTCGTGGGCGCCGGGGAATTGGCTGCGGAGGAACTCGAGGAAGCGACGGGAGCGTGGGCGGCCGTTGGTGCGCAAGAGGCCCATGCGATAGAGGAAGACGAGGAGCTCGAAGATTTCGGAGTCTTTGGGGCGGCCCTGGGGATTTTGCGCGGGGGATTGCTTGGTTTCATTGAGGAAGGCGGAAAGGGCGTCGTAGAGGCCGCGCTGGACGGGAGGGACCGGACGATGTTCATAGACAATGCCGGCGGCCAGCGTTTTGTAGGATTGGGCGAGCGATTCGAGCGCGGCAAGGACGTCGGGGTCGGTGGCGGAGGGTTCTGCGGCGCAGAATTTGGCAATGGTGAAGGCGATGGCGGAGAGAAGCTGCGGATGGATACGGATGAGATCCGGGGCCAGGCGAACGTCAAGCAGCGGCGTGTCGGCGGGGAGTTGGCGGGGGTGTCGTTCTTCGTAGCGATGCGCGGCGACGAGGTAGACACAGTCGGACGGGCAGTCGAGGGTGACTTCGCGTTCGGTGCCGCAGCAGACGGGGCAGATGGTTTCGGCTTTGGCGGGGCAGAAGCGGCCGGGTTTGCGTTTTTGACAGATAGGACAGGACAAAAATATCCCCTGGAATGACGAGTGAATCGAGCCAAGAGCGCCGGCCGCGGCGGGCGGGCGCTACAGGTGCGAGTACTTGGCAGGACAGAATATCACGCCATGATGACTTTGTTCTGGAAGCGGCGGGCGGCGATTACAAGGAGCATGGTTCCCATGAAGAAGAGGGCGACGGCGTCGATCCAGAGATGCACCCAGCCGGCGCCGCGGAGGATGATGCCGCGGGTGATGTCGATGAAATAGGTGGCGGGGACGAAGTAACTGAGGACGTAGAAGAACCTGGGCATGGTTTCGCGCGGGAAGATGTAGCCGGAGAAAAAAATGCTGGGAAGAATGGTGAGGAAGGCGAGCTGCATGGCTTCGGCCTGGGAATTGGCTTTACTGGAAATCAGGATACCGAGCGAGAGGGAAACGAAGATGTAGGGAAGCGAGAGCAGGGCGAGGAGCAGCACGCTGCCGTGAATCGGCACGCTGAAGATGAAGCGCATGAAGGTGAGGATCATACAGAGCTCGAAGAAGCCGATCATCAGGTAGGGAAGCAGCTTGCCGAGCAGCAGGCCCATGGGGCGGACCGGGGTGACGAAGAGCTGTTCGAGGGTGCCGCGCTCTTTTTCGCGAACGATGGAAAACGCGGTGAGAAACGTAGTGACGTTCAGCAGCAGAATCGCGGTGAGGCCGGGAAGGAAGAAATTGGGCGAGCGCGAATCGGGATTGAAGAGAATTTTGGGGCGCATGTCCACGGCAAACGTCGTATCGCCGGTCTTGGCGAGAACGCGGCGGAGGGATTCATCGAGGCCGATGGCAGTGGTGACGTTGATGGCCTGGCCGGCGACGGAGGAATCGGAGCCGTCAATCAGCACCAGCACCTGGGCGCTCATCTGGTGGAGAAGCTTGTCGGAATAATCCACCGGGATTTTGATGCCGACGCGGCATTTGCCGGAAATGATGGCGTCGGTCAAGTCGTGGTCGGTATTGACGAACCGAACCAGGTTAAACGTGTCGGAATTTCGCAGGCGGTCGAGCAGTTCGCGGCTTTCGCGGCGGCCGTCGGCGTTGTAGACGACTGTGTTGATCTGGCGGATGTTGGTGTCAATTCCAAAGCCAAGCAGAAACATCTGCAGCAAGGGAATGATTAAAGAGAAGAACAGCGTGCCGAAGTCGCGGCGCACGTGCAGCGCTTCCTTGTAGAAGACGGCGGTGAAACCGCGGAAGGGATTAATCACGGGTGGCCTCTGCCTGCGCTTGGTGTTTGTAAGTGAGTTCGACGAAGACGTCTTCAAGAGAAGGAGCCAGCGGGCGGATTTCGGCGATCACGATGCCTGGTTTCAGCAACTCGGCGCGCAAGTGATCGAGGTCCAGGTCATCGTTGATGAGCGCATGGACGGATTGCCCAAAAATCGTGGCGCTGCGGATGCCGGGGATGGTGCGGGCGAAGCGCAAGGCGCGGGTTACTTCCGGAGTGGTGATCTCGACGCGGTAGGTGCCGGGGGGCTGAACATCGGGCAATTCGCGCAGCGAGTCGGGCGTGCCGTCGGCGATGAGCTTGCCGTAATAAATGTAGGCGACGTGGCTGCAGCGCTCGGCTTCGTCCATGTAATGCGTGGTGACGAAGAAGGTGATGCCGTGGGCGGAGAGTTCGAACAGCAGGTCCCACAGCTGGCGGCGCGCGACGGGGTCAATGCCCGCGGTCGGCTCGTCGAGGAAAATCAGTTTTGGTTCGTGCAGCATGGCGCAGCCGAGAGCGAGGCGCTGCTTCCATCCGCCGGAAAGCTGCGCGGCGAGGCGGTTCATGTACGGGCCGAGGCCGTTGAGCTGGACGATATCGTCCATGCGCTTGCCGAGACGGTCGCTCGAGAGGCCGTAAATGCGGCCGTAAAACGTGAGATTTTCGGTGACGGTCAGGTCCGAGTACAAACTGAAATTCTGCGACATGTAGCCGATGTTTTCCCGGACGGTTTCCGGATCTTTACGAACGTCAATGCCCAGCACCGAGGCGTCGCCTCCTGAGAGCGGCAGCAATCCAGTGAGCATTTTGATTACGGTGGTTTTTCCGCTGCCGTTGGGGCCAAGGAAGCCGAAGATTTCGCCCTTTTCTACGCCAAAGCTGACATCTCCTACGGCAGTGAAGCTGCCGAAACGGCGAACCAGATTTTGCGCGATGATCGCGGGTTTTTCAGGTTCGGTCACAGCTCAGCCCCCGTTCCGAGCGTGACGTCGGCGGCCATGCCGGCGCGGACGCGGCGCGAACTGTCGTCAATGCGCACCTTCACCCCAAAAACCTGGTGGACGCGCTCTTCGACGGTCTGCACATTGCGCGGCAGAAATTCGGCCTGCTGGTTGATCTGCTCGACGGCCCCGTCAAAGACTTGGTTCGGAAAAGAGTCCACGCGGATCTGGGCCTTCTGGCCGAGATGGACGCGGCCGATCTCGGTTTCGGGAATGTAGATGCGGACGTAGATCTGATCGCGCTCGAGGAGCGTTGCGACGGGCGTATTGGGAGCGACGAGATCGCCGGGACGCACATCGAGCACTTCGACGGAAGCGGCGGAGGGCGCGACGACCTGACGTTCGCGGAAACGGGCTTCGTCATAGGCGAGCGCGGCTTTGGCGGCGGAAATGTCTTCGACGCGATTGCCATTTTCGAGTTTCTCGAGCGTGGCCTCGGTCTGGCGAAAGCGGGCTTCGGCGGCGGCGATTTCCTCGGCTCGATAGCCGCGATGCAGCTGATCGAGCTTGTGCTCGTAATTTGCCTTTTGCGCCAGAGCCATTTTCCAGTTGGCATCGGCGGTGTCGCGCTGCTGTTTGGAGACGAGGTCTTTTTCGGCCAGAGCGTCGTAGCGCTGGGCGTCAAGACGCGCGCGAACTTCGTCGGCATTGGCGCGGTCGAGGTCGGCCTGCGCGGCGTCAATGTCTTCCTGGCGGTAGCCGTTTTTCCGCTGATCATATTCGGCTTTGGCTTGGCCGGCGGCGGCGCGGGCTTCGGCAATTTCCTCGGGACGGTAGCCGCGCTGCGCCTTTTCCGCGGCGGCGCGGGATTGCGCGAGGGATGCTGCGAGCTCCTTCTCGTCGAAGCTGATCAGCACCTGCCCGGCTTCGATGGGATCGCCTTCGCGAACGAAGACCTTGTCAATGCGCCCGCCGATTTTCGAGCCAACACGAATGTTTCGGGCTTCGACCGTTCCGGAGCCGTGGAGGGAACGGTCACGATGGAGCATGCCGGAGGAATACACCGCCAAGCCGATGAGCGCGGCGACGACCAGAACAGGAATCAGCAACTTCCGAGTCATTGTTTACTTCTCCAGTAGGAATGAACCAGCCACCCGGACCTGAGGCGGCACGGAACGCGGCGCAAGGCCGGTCCAAAGCACTTCAAAGGCATCTTCGATGCGGGAGAGCAGAGTGGCATCTCCATAGAGCGACCAGATGAGAAGCGTTCCGAACACGGTCTGCCGGAAAACATGGGCCAGGACATCGGGTGGCAGGTCGCCGCGGATTTCACCGCGCTCCTGGCCGAGGCGGATTATTTCCGTGTGGATGGCGATGATGCGGTTCTGCAGATCCACCACGGATTCACGCACGGGCGAGTCCGCGAGGAAGGCCTTCAGAAGAACGCGAATGATCGCCGGATTGCGAATAGGCTCCTGGGTCATGCGCGCGCCGAGCGAGCGCATGAAGACGGGAACGGGCACGTTTGCGGAGCGCATTTCTTCAAAGGCTGCCTTCAGTTTAGCCAGTTGCATTTCGCCAAAGGCGAGGAAGATGTGTTCCTTGCTGGGAAAATAATTGAAGAAAGTGCCTTTGCCGAGGTCGGCGGCGTTCGTGATGTCTTCGACCGTGGTTTCGGCGAATCCCTTGCGGGCGAAAAGATCGAGCGCGGCACGGAAGAGGCGTTCTCGGCGCTCGACAGATTGGCGCTCGCGGCGATTGGGGGGCAAGGTGGAGGAGACGGACTTCATAATGTGACCTGCAGACGTAAATGACTATAGGTCACATTTCGGTCGAATGCAAGAAGAAAGGCTCCCACGGTGTGCTTCGCGGGGCCTCTGATTAAAGCAAATAGTATGTGCGGCTTAGCTGCTAGATCTCTTTGCCTGAGGAGAGGTTCTTGGGCGATTTCTTGTTTAGATAAGAGATTAACCTCTGCGCGGCGGCGGGAACGGGCACCATTCCCTTGAAGACGACATCTTGTGGAGACACGCGCTTTTTGTAGAGCCTTTCATTTGCCGTGTTGTCGGGACGCACGGTGGACCCGGCAAGCGAAATCCCGGCGAAGAGGCCACGGGCGCGGGAGTAGGAAAGAATCTCCGCACGCAAGGTCACGTCGGTTGAGGCTTCCGCATTGCGGCCTTTGGGGCCAGCGGCGGCGGATGCGTCGGCGCCCAGTTTTACCTTCGAGCTCAGAACGGAGTTTGCGCCGCGGCCGTTCATGATCAGCAGAACGAAGTCCGTGGCCTGCCCGCCGATCTGCAGGCCGAAGCTGCCCCCTTCGAGAGCCATCATGGCCGGAGCACTCCAGGGCCCGTTGAAATGTTCGCCGCTGCGGCAGGTCATGGCGCCGCGGCCGTAGCTGGCGCCGAAGACGAAGGCGGCTTTGACAACCGAGGGATAGACGATGATGCAATAGGCCTTGTCCACCAGATCCTGCGGGATATCGTCGGGAATATCCATAATTTCTTGAATCACCACGCCGCAGTTCTCGAGGCGAGCGTTTTCTTTGCGGTCGTCGGCAACCATGGGCGGGCAGAGGAAGGAAACTGCCAGCAAAAACGGAAGAATCTTTTTCATTCGAATCCACCTTTTCAAATTGTTGTTTCCAATCAGTGCCAGAGCCTTACGCGATAAAACCATCCGGGCGGCGGAAATTGCGGGGCGTGGCTGGGAGAGGCGGTGCGCCCTGCTTTTGCTTGCCGCGACCCGGCGGAAGGAAGCGCCCACTGACTTTCGACTATACTTTCAGTCCATGGGAATTGCCAAGAGCGGAATTGCGATGAGCTTCGCGGGGAAGGGCGCGCGGGGACTATTCTGGCTGGCGATCGTATTGGCGGCGCTGCCGTATTCGGCCGCTCAGGAGAAGGGTTCGCCGGACAAAGTTGGCTTTCGACAGGCGCGATTTCGAGCGCGCGTGGAGGGATTGCTGGGAGCGGCGCCAGTGGACAAAGGAGAGTGGGGACTGCTGGTGGTGGATGCGGAGACGGGCGAGACGCTCTATGAGAAGAACTCGAACGAATATTTCTTGCCGGCATCGAATATGAAGTTGCTGACGACGGCACTGGCTTTGGACGCCTTGGGGCCCGAATACAGGTTCCGCACGACGGTAGAGACGAATGGGATTCTGGCAACGGACGGAAGGCTGGCTGGGGATTTAATCCTTGTGGGCCGCGGCGATCCCAATTTGTCGAACCGGAAATTCCCGTATGAGACCAAGGAAGAGTTTGAGGGGCCGCCGGAGAAGGCGCTGGCGGAGCTTGCGGACGCGGTTCAGGCGCGGGGGGTGAAAGAAATTACAGGAGACGTGGTCGGCGACGACAGTTACTTTCCGCGGGAGCGTTATCCGGACGGCTGGGAAATCGACGACATGGTGTGGGAGTATGGCGCGGCGATTTCGGCGATTGTGGTGGACGACAACACGGTGACGCTGACGTTGACGCCAGGGGAGAAGGCGGGCGGCGCGGTGACGGCGGTGATTGAGCCGGCGACGCGGGAATTTGTGGTCGAGAACGAGGTGACCACCATCGGCGCGAAAGAGAAGCCTGATTTGCGGCTGACGCGCGAGCCTGGCGGGGGGACGGCGGTCGTGAGCGGGGTGATGCCGGCAGGAAGCGCTCCGCGCAAGCTGGTGCTGGCCGTTCAGGAACCGGCGCTGCACGCGGCGAACCTGCTGGCCGAGTTGCTGCGGGATCGTGGAATAAAACTCGGAGGGACGGTGCGAGCCGTTCACGAACCGGATACGGGCGAAGCGGCTCGGACCGTGCTGGCGGAGCACGTTTCGGTTCCGCTGAAAGATTCGGTGAAGCTGGTGAACAAAATCAGCCAGAACCTGCACACGGAAGTGCTCTTGCGAACGGCGGCGCGGCAGCAGGGACGCTGGGCGACGCCGGAGGATTTGCAGAAATTTCCGGAAGCGTTTTACGCGAAGGCGAGAATCCCCCTGGGCGACGTGATCCAGACGGACGGGTCGGGATTGTCGCGGCAAGACCTGGTGACGCCGCGGGCGTTCGTTGCGCTGCTTGCGTATGCGCAGAAGCAGGTGTGGTTTCCGGCGTTTCTTCTGTCGTTGCCCGTGGCGGGCGCGGACGGCACGCTGAACGAGAGGATGAAAGAGCCGCCGCTGGCGGGGAAGATTCATGCGAAGACGGGTTCGGTGACGCACGTGCGAACCTTGTCGGGTTACGCGGAGACACCGGGCGGAAGGAAATTGATTTTTTCGTTCCTGAGCAACAATCAGGGCGCGAAGAATCACGAGGTCCACGCGGCGATTGATGGTGTGTGCTTGGCGATGATGGAAGAGTTTGATGAGAAGAGAGAAGGTGCGAAGCCAGGAAGCAATGAAGCGATCAAATAGAGAAATGCGGAGAGGATCGGCGCACGATGAGGGCGAAGAGGATTGTCACCGTGTTCGGGAGTTCGCGGCCGAAGGAGGGCGATGCGGACTATGAAGAGGCGCGCGAGCTTGGAAAATTATTGGCGAAGCGAGGATTTGCGGTTTGCAGCGGCGGGTTTGGTGGAGTGATGGAGGGGGTTTCACGCGGGGCGAAAGAGGCCGGCGGAAAGACTTACGGCGTGACCGCGGAGTTTTTCAAGCGCAAGGCGAATGCGTGGGTGGACACGGAAGTCCGGATGGAGACGTGGGACGAGAGGTTGTTTGAACTGGTGCGGCTGGCGGACGGATTTGCGGTGTGCAAGGGCGGAACGGGAACGCTGGTGGAGCTGGCGGTGGTCTGGGAGATGCTCAACAAATCGGTGATCGCGGGGAAGCCTGTCGTGGTGGTGGGAGATTTCTGGCAGCCGATTCTCGATCGGGTGCGCGAAGTGGAGCAGGGGCCGCGACCTCGGACGGAGGACCGGGTGTGGGGCGAAGCGAACGGGAATCTGGTGTATAGCGCGGCGAACCCCGCCCGGGCGGCGGACTACCTGGCGGAAAAATTGAAAGCGGGAAAATAGAATATAGATCACCAAAGAGGAGGTTTTCCAGAAGGATGTCGCGGTCGGCACAGGATGTTTTGGAGTTCGACAAGCTGCGGGAACTGCTGCGGCTGCGGACGACGGCTGCGCCGGGACGGCGGGTGATTGATAGGCTGGAGGTGAGCACGAACCGGGCGGCGCTCGAGAGCGCGTTTGTGCTGATTCGCGAAGCGCGCGAGTGGCTGCGGCTGGGACGCGAATTGGGATTTGGCGCACTGGCCGATCCGGTGGCATGGTTGGCGCGGCTGGAAGCGCCGGGCGCAGTCCTGGAGCCGGCGGAATTTCTGGACGCAGGTTCTCTGCTTGAAACAGCCGGCTGGCTGAAGCAGCAGTTCCGTGAAGATGCCGAAAGATTTCCGCTGCTCGCGGCGCGGTCTGCGTCCGTGGGAGATTTCCGGGACTTGCAGGCGGCGATCCGGCGATGTGTCTTGCCAAACGGCGAGATCAGCGACGACGCGTCCGGTGCGCTGCGGCGGATTCGCGCGAGCATTCAGCAGACGCGCGAGTCGATCCAGCAGACGCTGCGGCAGATTTTGCGTTCGCGGCAGGCGGAGAGCGGCGAAGACTACGTGACGCTGCGCAACGACCGGTTTGTGATTCCCGTGCGCTCGGAGCAGCGCCGGAATGTGCCGGGCGTGGTGCACGGCGCGAGCGGGACCGGGCAGACGGTGTTTGTGGAACCGTTTGAGACGGTGGAGACGAATAACCAGTTGGTGCAATTGGCGGAAGACGAAGCGGCGGAGATTGTCCGAATCCTGAGGGAGCTGACGGATCGCTTGCGGGCGGTCGGCGAACCGCTGGAGGCCGCGGCGGCAACGATTGCGGAGCTGGACAGCGTGTTCGCCCGGGCGCGATTCGCGCGAGATTTCGATGCGTGCGTGCCGGAGTTTGCGGAGGTGACCGAGTTGCGGCTGGACACGGCTCGGCATCCGGTGCTCGAAGACAAGTTGCGGCGGGAGAATCGCGCGATTGTCCCGATGTCGCTGGCGCTGGGCGGCGAAGAGCGGTTGCTGGTGATCAGCGGGCCAAATACCGGCGGAAAAACCGTGGCGCTCAAGACGACGGGGATCGCGGCGCTTTCGGCGCAAGCGGGGATTCCGGTGGCGGCCGAGCGGGCGGTGCTGCCGTTGTTTGATTGCGTGCTGGTGGATATTGGAGATGAGCAGTCGATCGCGGCGGACCTTTCGACTTTTTCGGCGCACATGCTGAATCTGAAAGCGATGCTGGCGGAAGCTACTCCGAAGTCTCTGGTGCTGGTGGACGAAATGGGGACGGGGACGGCTCCGGAAGAAGGAGCTGCGCTGGCTGTGGCGCTGCTGGAAGAGTTTCGTAAGAAGAACTGCATCGTGCTGGCCACGACGCACCATGACCGGTTGAAGACGTACGCTTCGAAGACGCCGGGGATTGTGAACGCGGCGGTGGAATTTGACGAGATCAATTTGCGGCCGACATATCGGTTGATGGTGGGCGTGCCGGGCGGATCAAGCGGGATTCGGATTGCGCAGAGACTGGGATTGTCGGCGGAGATCATCGAGCACGCGATGTCGCTGCTGACGCCGGAAGCCGCCGAAGCCGCGGATCTGATTGCGTATCTGCATCGCAGCCGCGACGAATTGGACCGCATGCAGAAGCAGATGGCGGAGGAGCGGCACGCGCTCGAAGCGGAGCGCCACAAGCTGCGCTCGGATTGGGTGGAGCGGCAGAAGCAGCGCATTGCAGAGTTGGAAAAGCAGTTCGGGGAGATGCAGAAACGGTTCGAGGAGAACGTGGCCGGAGTGGTGGCGGCGGTGAAGGATCGCGAACTGCGCGCGCAGGTGGAGAAGACCTCGCGGCGGAAACTGCAGGATGTGCGCGGCACGGCGAAGGAAGAGTTGAACGCCGCGGTGGTCCAGACGATTTCAGAATCGCAAAAGGATTTAGGCATCCGGCTGGAGACACTCGAGAAGGTCAGCGCGGAAAGTTTGCAGCGGGGTGTGAAAGTGCGGGTGAGGGGTTTCAGCAAACCGGTGATACTGCGCCGCGTGGAAGGCGCGATGGCGGAGATTGAAGCCGGGCCGTTGCGGATGAAAGTGGCGGTAGAAGAGATTGCCGGAGTCGAGGAAGAGGCCAAGGGGAAGGCTGCGATTCAGCCGGCGAAGAGAGACAACATTACGGTGAGCGCGCGTTCAGGCGAAGGCGGGCCGACCGGAGAGATCAACGTCATCGGATTGACGGTTGAACAAGCGAGCGAGAAGGTGGACAAGTTTCTGGATGAGGCGGCACTGGCGAACCAGGTGAGGGTCAGGATCATTCATGGGCATGGGACTGGTGCCCTGCGCAAGGGGCTGGGGGAATTTCTTCGGACGCATCCGTTGGTTGAAAGTGCAGAATTTGAAACCGAAGAGCATGGCGGTAAAGCGATAACCGTTGTTGATCTGAAATTATAAAAATGGCGGAAACGGGATCATTTGCGGATCGGGTGAAGCAGCAAGCGGACATTGTTCGCGTGATCGGCGAATACGTGCGCCTGAAAAAGAGCGGCCAGAATTTCACGGGATTGTGCCCGTTTCACGAGGAGAAGACGCCGTCGTTTGCGGTGCACCCGGTGAAGCAGATTTTTCACTGCTTTGGCTGCGGCAAGGGCGGAGACGTTTTCAGCTTCGTGATGGAGATGGAGAAGTGCCCGTTCCCGGAAGCGGTGAAGGTTGTCGCGGAGAAATGCGGCATTCCCGTTCCGCAGCCGAAAGACAGGACTCCCGAGGAGCGCAAGGAGAATCAGCAGCGGGCGGCGCTGATTGAAATTCACCGCGAGGCGCAGGCGTTTTTCGTGCGGCAACTGGAATCGACAGCGGAGGGCCGGGCGGCTCGGGCGTACCTGGAAGACCGCCGGTTGAATGCCGAAACGATTGCGCGGTTCGGGATCGGGTATGCGCCGGGCGGCGGCGACGCGCTGCTGCGGCAGTTGAAGCCGAAGTACGCGGAGAAATTGCTGGTGGAGTCGGGGGTGATTTCACGGGACCAGTCGGGCGCGCGCTTGTTCGACCGCTTCCGGCGGCGCGTTACCTTCCCGATTGCCAACGAATCGGGGAAGATTGTGGCGTTTGGGTGCCGCGCGCTGGGCGACGACCTGCCGAAGTACCTGAATTCGCCGGAGACGCCGATTTATTCAAAGAGCAACGTGCTCTATCATATGGACCGCGCGAAAGAACCGATCCGGCGGCAGGACTTCGCGATTCTGGTGGAAGGGTACATGGACGCGATTGCGGTGGCGTGCGCGGGGATCGGCAACGTGGTGGCGAGTTGCGGCACCAGTCTCGCGGAGCCGCAAATTAAACTGCTTGGGCGGTTCACGAAGCGTGTGATTGTGAATTACGACCCGGACGTGGCGGGGCAGGCGGCGACAGAGCGTTCCTTGACCCTGCTGCTCGAGCACGATTTCGAGGTGCGCGTGCTGGCCCTGCCGGCGATCGGGGACCTGCCCGGGGAGGCAGCGAAGAAAGCCGACCCGGACCTGTTCATCCGCGAAAAGGGAGCGGAGGCGTACATCAAATTGCTGAAGGGAGCGCCGCCGTATGTGGATTACCTGATCGCTCGGGCGCGGCAGATGGACTTGAGCACCGGTGAAGGGAAGCAGCGCGCGCTGAATTTCCTGATGCCCTACGTGCAGAGAATCCCGAACCGGCTGCTGCGGTCTGAATGGGCCACGCGAATTGCGCAGCAGTTGCGGATTGACGAGCCGGTACTGCGCGCGGCGCTGAACAAATCGGCGACGGAACGCCTCAGCGAAGTGAAAGTGTCGCCGCAACTTGTGGGTAGGCCGGCGAAACAGATCGAGCGGCGGCTGATTCGAATGCTGGTCGAGGCGGAAGGTTTTAAAAAGGAACTGGCGCAGCGCCTGCAGCACGGGAGGTTGTACGAAGGGTTGGAGACAGAAAAGGTCTTCGCCGCGTTGATAATTGCGGGATTGTCTGACGAGCCGATACCTGCAACCGAGATTGGCGCCCGACTGGAAGAACGGGAGCGGCGGGTATTTTTTGAAATCCTATTCGAAGACGCGCAAGAACCCACCTGGGAAGAAGCGGAGAGTTGCCTGGATGCGTTGCGGCGGCGGCAGATTGAGCAGGAATTGGCGAAGGTGCAGAAGACCATCGAGGCCAATCCGAGTGGGGCGGGATTGCGGGAGTTGCTGGAGCGGAAGCAGGAGCTGATGAAACAGTTGACGGCAGCTGGGTAGCGCCGGCGTGGAGAACAGTGAAGAGTGGGCCAGGCGAGCCCGGCCCCTAGATGGGAGTTGGTGTTCTGTTGATGAAACTGAAAATACCCGGGGGGAGATTTGGGGCGTATCTGTTTGATTGCGACGGCACGATTGTGGATTCCATGCCGCTGCACTACCTGGCGTGGAAGCAGGCGCTGGCCGGATGGAATTGCGAATTTGCCGAGGAAGAATTCTACGCCTGGGGCGGCATGCCGGTGGTGGAGATTATTGCGCGGCTAAACGAGAGGAATGGATTGCGCATGCCGGTGGAGGAAATGTCTGAGAGGAAGGAGCACCTGTACTTCGAAATGCTCCCGCAGCTCCGGGCAATCCCTGAAGTCCTGGCGCACATCGAAGCGCAGCACGGGCGGATTCCGTTCGCAGTGGTTTCCGGGAGCACGCGGGAAGCGGTGACCGCGTCGCTTACCGCGCTGAGGCTCCTCGACCGGTTCGACACGCTGGTCTGCGCGGGGGAGTATCGGAAAAGCAAGCCCGACCCGGAAGCGTTTCTGCAGGCGGCGACGAATCTTGGCGTGGCTCCTGAGGCTTGCCTGGTATTTGAAGATACGGAGATGGGGATCGAGGCGGCAAAGGCCGGCGGAATGGCTTGGGTGAAGGTGCCTCCGCCGTGGGAGAGAACAACATAGTTGGGCAAGAGTCCGCGTTGAGGCGCTCAGGGGGATTTAGTGAAGTTTTGTCTTGCTCGCGCGGCAGCGAACGAGCACATCCATGAAAACTTCTCAAACCACGGTGGTGCGGCTGATTGCGTTGTTCAAACTGCTGAAGGGGATTCTGCTGATCGCGGTCGGAGTGGCGGCGCTCAAACTTCTTCACACCGACATCGCAAGCCTGGTCGAGAATTGGGTCGCGGTGCTGGGGCTGGACCAGAACAGCCGGTTCGTGGGCCGCGCTCTTTTGACGGCGGCGGCGCTTACGCCGAACCGGGTCCGGGATCTAATCGTGGGCAGCTTTCTCTACGGCGGGCTGTTTTTGACGGAGGGAGTAGGCCTGTGGCTGCTGAAAAGGTGGGCGATGTGGTTCACCGTCATCATCACGGGTTCGTTCCTGCCGGTCGAGATCTACGAGCTGGTGCGCCACCCGAGTGCGGGCAAAGCGGGGATATTGGTGATCAACCTGGTCCTGGTGGGTTATCTGATCCGGCGAATCCGGGATGGCCGCTCCGGCTAAGGTCGGGGCATTGAGGCCGGCTGCGGGGTGCGCGCCTGTGGAAGGTTCAGGTTCGAAAATCGAAAAATCCGTCTGGGGTCTGGCTAAATCCTTTATCTGGTATGGAATTCAGCGGCCAATGGGTCCCTGAGTCTTCCACTTCCGCGCAGTGTTTTCCTCAAACTAAAATATTGACAAGAAGGGACTTAAGCGTGTAGCGTGGAAGGGTTTCGCGGATAACGGATTGGTCTGTTCCGGCATCTATATGTATGTCTATAGTGCTTGGAACCGTTCGGCAACGGCACGGCAGGCGGGCAAGCGTGCAGCAGCACAAAAGACACAGCACGGCGCATCGGGCTTCACCGAAAAAATTGAGAGTCTTCCGGGGGACTCGCTCCCTCCCTTCGCCCCTTGTGGGCTTCCTCTCTGCATTTCGTGTGGACAGTGCGCGGAACTACAGCAGTGAAGTTCGCGCGGAAATCGAGAGACACATTCAGGAAGCGGGAGGAGTGCAGTGGCAGCGACAGGTCTAGAGGAAAAATATGATGCGGTACGCCAGCTTATTGCCGTCGGCAAAGAGCGCGGATACCTGCTGTATGACGAAGTAAACGATTCTCTTCCTGCGGAAGTGCATTCTTCGGAAGAGATCGATGACCTTCTGACCACGTTTGAACGCAACGGCATCGAGATTTATGAGGATGCGGCGTCGGCGAAAGCGGCGCGTGCGGTCGAAGTGTCTTCCGACCACGGCGACCGCGATGCGGTGGTGAAGGATGACGGGCACGCGGAAGAGGGCAGCGACCTGGATTTGACGCCGGGTTCGCTGGAAAAGACCAACGATCCGGTGCGCATGTACCTGCGGGAAATGGGTACGGTGCCACTGCTGACGCGCGAAGGCGAAGTGACGATCGCAAAGCGCATCGAGCGCGGACAATTGGTGGTGATGAAGGCGATCACCCGGTCGCCGATTGTGATCAAGGAACTCATCGCCGTCGGTGACGATCTGCGCAAGGGCGCGCGGTCGATCAAGGAAATCGTCCAGTTTGACGACGAAGAGTTGACCGAAGAGAAAATCGCCAACAAGACCAAGCAGACGCTGAAGTACATCGAGAAGATCGCGAAACTTTACGAACTGGCGCTGAAGCAAGCGGTGAAGCTGGACCATACCGCGAAGGCGAAGAAGAAGCAGTACGTTCGCGCAAAGTGGGAAGTGGCGCGGACACGCATCGCCATTTCGCTGGAAATCCGAGACATTGACTTCAACCCCTTTGAAAAGAAGCGGCTGATTGACAAGATGCGCGGCACGGTCGAGCGTTTGCAGTCGCTCGAACGCGAAGCCGGGCGGCTGGAGCGGCGCGCGGACGTGTCCAAGGGCGAGAACGCGGCCGAAGCGCGGCGCGAACTGCGCACCCGGCGATCGGAGCTGAAAGACATTGAAGAGGCCAGCGAAGTCGGGCTGACCGAACTGAAGCGCACGCTGACGATCATTCATCGCGGCGAAGCGGAAGCCGAGCAGGCCAAGAAGGAATTGATCGAGGCCAACCTGCGCCTCGTTGTTTCGATCGCAAAGAAATACACGAACCGCGGCTTGCAGTTCCTGGATCTGATCCAGGAAGGCAACATCGGCTTGATGAAGGCCGTGGATAAATTCGAATGGCGGCGCGGCTACAAGTTTTCCACCTACGCGACGTGGTGGATTCGCCAGGCCATCACCCGCGCGATTGCCGACCAGGCGCGCACCATCCGCATTCCGGTGCACATGATCGAAACAATCAACAAACTGGTGCGCACCAGCCGCCAGTTGGTGCAGGAGCTGGGGCGCGAACCGACCAGCGAAGAGATCGCCAAGCGCATGGACATTCCGGTGTCCAAGGTGCGCAAGATCCTGAAGATCGCCCAGGAGCCGATTTCGCTGGAGACCCCGATCGGGGAAGAGGAAGATTCGCATCTTGGGGATTTCATCGAAGACAAAGCCGTCGTTTCGCCTTCTGATGCGGTGATCAACCTGAACCTGAAGGAGCAGACTTCTTCGGTGTTGAAGACGCTGACGCCACGCGAAGAAAAAGTGATCAAGATGCGATTTGGACTGGACGATGGCAGCGAGCATACGCTCGAGGAGGTCGGCCAGTCGTTTGCGGTTACGCGCGAGCGCATCCGGCAGATCGAAGCGAAGGCGCTGCGCAAGCTGCGGCACCCGTCGCGTTCCCGCAAGTTGCGCGCGTTTTTGGAAGGCCCTTCACGGGATTATTTATAGGAAGAACCGAAATCTGAAAAGCGAAACGCGAAACGCCCCGAGACATCGGGGCGTTTTTATCATGTGCCGAGCAGGGTCGAAAAACACCTTCCAACTGGATTGCTCGAATGGGAATTCTGCGGTTCGACCCGGTAGCCGAGTTTTCGGAGTTGCCGGATCATTCTCGCAGTTCGTGCTTACCTCGATTGTGTGGTGACCGCGGGACCGTGTTCCTCGTAACGGACTCCATGGTCGAGGATTACGGCCTCTGAAAAATTTTGCGAAGGAGTTGTTTGTGGCGGGCGGGAAGCATACTAAAATGACGGAACCAGCTTAAGACAAACATGAAACCAGTACAAAAGATTTTAGCTGTGGTGTTGGCCGTACTCCTGGCGGCGAGCATATTCGGATTGCTGCGAACGGGGCAGACTGCCGAAACCCCGCCCGCGGGAAGCGTGGGAAGCGGCGCTCGGACGGCGCAGGCGCCGCTGGTGGACCAATCACCTTTGCTGACCGCGCAGCGTCTGGCGAAAATGCCGGCGAGCCCGGAGGAACAGCCCTTCGCCCAGGAAGCCCTGAGGCTTGCCGACCTCCAGATGGATCTGGCCTATGCGGCGGCGGAGCGCGATGCGGAAGACCACCCGCCGGTGTTAAGCGCACAGGCAAAAGAGATTCAGGCACGTCTGAAAACTGCCGAAGACAGTCTCGATGCCGACAACGCTTTAGTAGCGCGCTTGACGGCCGACGATGCGAAGGCTACCGGAGCCAGGAAGGACGCGTTGCACGACCAGCTCGTCCTGGCGACGGCTCATCAAGAAGAGCATCAGGATGAAGTGGACGATGCCAAGGGGGATCTCGAGCGCGCAGGAGGCGACCCGAAGAGCCGCATTGAGGCAATGATGCAGGAGCACAAAGCGTCTTCGGAAGCCACGGATGCATTGCGCGTGAACGTCACAGGCACGGTGGACCAGGCTGGATTAATTCATCGATTCCAGCAATGGATGACGCTCCATCAAAAACAACTGGTCTTGTGGCAAGCGAAACAAGCGGCGGAGTCGGCAGCGGCATCGCTTTCGGCGAGACACAATGAAGTCGAAGCGGAGCTGAATGCCGGGAAAAACAGTTCAGCGCAAGCGAGCGGTCCGGCAAACACAAGTCAAGGAACGGGAAACGGCGCTGGGCAATCGAAACTGAGCCACGACGATGCCGCGGCGCTGGTGAAAGCGGCGAAGCGGCGATCCGGCCAGCAGAAAGCTATGGCGTCGTTCGACAAGAGGATGGACGACCAGAAACAGCTCGCCGATAACTACGGGAAGTGGATCCAGGTGATCGCCGGGAATCAGAAAGCGGTCGTTCACCGCGCACTGATTGGTCTGATCGTCATTCTTGGCATTCTCTTGATAGGCGTCTTTTTCGATACCTGGCTGGAAATACTGCTGGGGAAGACGGCACTGGACCGGCGGCAAGTGGAGACATTGCGAACCGTGACGCGCGTTTCGATCCAGATTCTCGCCGTGCTGCTTATATTGCTGGTGATTCTCGGGCCACCGAGTCAGCTGGGCACATTTCTTGGGCTCGCGGGCGCGGGACTGACTGTTGCGTTGAAGGATTTCATTGTTGGCTTCCTCGGTTGGTTTGTGCTGATGAGAAAAAACGGAATCCGGCTCGGCGATTGGGTGGAGATTAACGGAGTGACCGGCGAAGTTGTCGAGCTCGGGATGTTTCATACGGTGCTGCTGGAGACCGGGAACTGGACAGACTCCGGGCATCCGACCGGGCGGCGTGTGACGTTCACCAACAGCTTCGCGATTGAAGGACACTATTTTAATTTTTCCACCACCGGGCAGTGGTTGTGGGACGAACTCACCGTCGTGCTGCCGACCGGGAAGGATCCCTACCCCATCGTCGAAGCGATCCGCAAGCAAGTGGAAGAAGAAACGCGGGAAAGCGGCCAGCAGGCGGAGCAGGAATGGCGGCGCGCGGCGGGTTCACGGGACATGAGCGGGTTTTCCGCATTGCCAGCTATCAGCGTGAAGCCGGTGCTGGGCGGCGTGGAAGTTGCAGTGCGTTACATCACAAAGGCCAACGAGCGGTTTGCATTGCGTTCGAAATTGAACCAGGCGGCCGTGCAACTATTGGGCGGAAAAGAAGAAACCTGGCCGGAGCGGAAATAGGCGGAAATTCATTCGCCGCCGTCCTGGCGGCGAACTTCCTCGCTGGTCATTCCGTATAACGGCGGCGTCGGCACGCCGAGCATCGAGAGATACAGGTAGATCTGCCCACGATGGTGGATTTCGTGCTCGACCATCAGCCGCAGCCACTTCCACTTGGTGATTCGGGCATCGCCCGGCGTTTTGCATTTGGTCTGCAAATCGGCGTCACTGAGGCGCGAGAATATCTCCAGCGATTCCTTGTGCAGGCGTTCCATCAGCGCCAGGACATTTTCGTAACCGTCGGCTAATTCCTTGCCGTGGCTCTTGTACTGGCTGGGCTTTCCCTGCAGATTTTCACCCCACATATAGCGTTCGGTGACCGCGATGTGCCTGAGCAGATCGCCGAGCGTGAATTTTCCTGGAGCGTAGGTCCAATCCAGCTTGTCGGGCGGGATGCAGCGGGCCACCCGAATGGTGCGTTCGCGGACGTTGCCGAAATAGTGGAGAAAGGGCTTGATGGTTTGGATTTCCATGAGAGCCTCACTGGCGTGAACGCGCAAACGACGGAAAAAGTCTAACGCAGAAAGGCGCGGGCGCGCGAGGCGGAGAGCGTGGCGCCGGCATACATCAGGGCGAGGAGAAAAAAGCCCGTGGCGATGCTGAAGCGCTGCGCGAGCCAGCCGAGCGAAAAGCTCATGGCGAGCTGCAGGACGGTGGCGATGATGGCGAAGGCGGATTGCGTGCGGCCCATGAAGTGGCGCGGCACGATAGACATCAACGAAGATTGCGCGACGATCCCGCCGAGGGCGCGGAAAAATCCGAAGCAGCCTTGCAGGATTGCGGCACCCAGAAGGAATGTGACGAACGGCACGGCGAGGTGGCCGAGCGCCAGCCCTACCATCGCTGCAACATAAAGAGGAAGGCGGACCCGCTGCGGCAGTTGGCTGGTGATCAGGCCGCCTGCGATTGCGCCGATCGCCCAACCTGCTTCGATGAAGCCGAATCCGCGCGAACCGGAATGGAGCACGTCGTTGGCCAGTGCGACCACCACCACGTTTCCGCTGACGACGCTGGCCATCAGGATCGCGTGCGTCACGCCCAGTGCGAGCACCACCGGCTGGCTGCGCAGGTAAGCGAAGCCTTCCTTCATGTCGGCGGCGTAGATCCCGAGCGAGGTTCCGGCTTCGGCGATTTCGGGATTTTCGCCGCTGCCGAGGGCTTGTGACGCTGTGTCTGTGGATTCGGAATATTCGCGGGGATACTGGCGGTGATCGCGCGGGGAAACGTAGCCGCTGCGCAGGCGGTAGAGGCAATAGGCAGAGACGAAATAGGTGAGCCCGTCGATCAGCAGAATTCCGGCGATGCCCATGTTGTCGTAGAAAAAGCCGACGAAGGTGCCGGCGAGGAGCATGCCACTCTGCACGCCCACGAGGACAGATGCGTTCGCGCCAGTGAACTGGCTGGGCGGCACCACTTCCTGCACCAGCGCGTTCACGTTGGCCCAGTACATCGCGGAGCCCGTGCCGGTGATCAGTGTCATGAAATAGAGGTGCCAGATTTCGAGGTGGCCGCGCCACGCGATGTAGGCGATGGCGAGCACCGCGACGCCGCGCGAGAGATCGAGCAGCACACCGAGGTAGCGGCGGTCGAGGCGGTCAATCAGCACGCCGCCGAGAAACGGCACGACGAGGCCGGGGAGGGTGACGACGATGACCTGCCAGCTCACGGCGACCGTCGAGTGCGTGGCCGACATGATGTACCAGCTCACACCGATAAAGTTCATTCCGCTGCCGAACAGCGAGACGAACATGGCCGTGAAAAAATAGCGGAACCCGCGCTGCTGCCAGAGCAGCGACCAGTCGACTCGATGTGTAACAGCGGTGGCCATGGAGCCTATCAGTTTACTATCGGAACAGGTCTGGGCAGATTCGAGATGTGACGGATAGAAAACTATCTATGGTTCCAGCGATGTTCCATCTTCGAGGCGGACGATCCAATCCGTCGAGCTGTAGGCTACATGCTTCGAAAAATCCTCATGGTCGCAAAACACCAGGACCGGCATGTCTTTCGATCTTGTTGGGTTGAGCGACGAGGAGTGGCGTCGGGTGCCCTACATTTTGATATCGCACAGCGTGCCCGTGGTCGCACAGATGGCCACGCGCATCGCCGTGATGCGTGCCGGGCAGTTTGTGGAATTCGGCCCGGCCAATCTGGTCCTCGAGCACCCGGAGGGAGCCTACGCCACGGAGCTGCTGGCGGCGGTGCCGGAGATACAGCGCACCGGGCAACTGTGATATTTTCCCTGCGAGCGACGCGTAGCACTCTCAGCAGCAATTCGCGACATCCCTGTGGTGGAGGAGTCCCTGATGGCTACCATTCCTGCGCCTGTGGCCGAGCCTCAGGCCGCAATCTCCCCGTTCGGCCGGATCATCGGCGTATTTTTTTCGCCTAAGGAAACCTTCGAGGACATTGTCCGCAAACCCGATTGGATTTTGCCTGCAGCCCTGATTGTTCTATTCAGTCTTGTGGCGATCATTGCGCTGAACAGCCACTTCAGTTGGCGCGACTACATCAGTCAGCAGATAGAGCGAAGCCCGCGAGCCGCCCAACTCTCCGCCGAACAGAAGGAACAAGAGGTGGCGGTGAGTGCAAAGTTTTCGCCTATATTCGCCTACGTTTTTGGGCTGCTGGTACCGATCTGCGGTTTGCTCGTCATCGCGCTGGTGCTGTGGGGCGCCTTCAGTATCATGGTCGGCGCAGGAACAAACTTTAAAACGTCTTTGGCCATCGTTTCGCACGCCGTTATCCCTGCCTCGATCGTCGGCACAATTCTCTTTGTCAGCGTGTTGTTCCTCAAGCCAGTCGGGATGTTCGATCTGGACAATCCCGTCGCCACCAACGTGACGGCACTGCTCCCCGACGATGCCTCAAAATGGCTCCTCGCGCTCGGCAAAAACATCGATCTGCTCGAGCTGTGGAAGCTGATTCTTCTCTCGATCGGTTTTGCAGCCGTCTACCCCAAAAAGCTCCGGGGCGCCAAATCGTTCATCATCGTTCTCGGAGTGTTCCTCCTTTATGTGGTTCTTCGCGTGGGAATCGCGTTCGCCTTCTCCTGATACACTAACCAGGTGAATTTTTCCTTCGAGGTTTTGGAAAATGATCCGACCGGCGCGCGGCGCGGACAGCTAAAAACGCCGCACGGAGTGATCGAAACGCCAGTGTTCATGCCGGTGGGCACAGCGGCGACCGTGAAGGGTCTGACGCAGGAAGCACTGGAAACCCTGGGCGCAAAGATCATCCTTGCCAATACTTATCATTTGTATCTGCGGCCGGGGCATGCGCTGGTCCGCAAGCTGGGTGGCCTGCACAAATTCATGTCATGGAACGGCGCGATTCTCACCGATTCCGGCGGCTACCAGGTGTTCAGTCTGGCGGAATTGCGAAAGATCACCGATGAAGGTGTGCGGTTTCGCTCGCACCTTGACGGCTCGGAGCATCTCCTCACCCCCGAAAAGGCGGCGGAAATCCAACTTGCGCTTGGTTCCGACATCGCGATGGTCCTCGACGAATGCATCGAGACGCCGGCGCCGCGAACGATCGCCGAAGCCGCGCTCAAGCGCACCACGGACTGGGCGAGGCGCGCGCGGGAATATTTCCTCGAACAAGCGCAGCAAAATGGAGAGCTTCGGCAGTGGCAGTTCGGCATCGTGCAGGGGGCCACGTTTCCGGACCTTCGAAGAGCAAGCGCGCGGCAACTGCTTGAGCTGGATTTTCCAGGCTACGCAGTCGGCGGCCTGGCCGTCGGCGAACCGCACGAAACCACTTGTGAGATGACTGCGGAAGTGACCGCGCTGCTGCCAAATGAGCGGCCGCGCTACCTGATGGGTGTCGGGCGGCCGGAACAAATTCCCGACTATGTGGCGCGCGGGATTGACATGATGGATTGCGTGCTGCCGACACGAGCGGCACGGCATGCTTGTCTCTACACCAGCGAAGGCCGCGTGCTTATCAAAAACGCGCGCTACATCCTAGACCAGCGCCCGATCGATCCGCGTTGCGCTTGCGCGGTCTGCCGGCGCTACACGCGCGCTTATCTTCGGCATCTTTTCGCCGCGGGAGAAATCACCGCGGCGATCCTCGCGACCCATCACAATGTCCACTTTTACCTTGACATAATGCGGCAAATCCGAGAGGCTATCAGTTTTGGACAACTTGCAAATTTCGCGACAGGGCTGCGCGCGCGCTATGCGGCGGGCCCAGCCTGAAGCGAGCCGCCCGGAACGCGTGTAAAGCGTTGGAGGGCGCGGGCAACCCGCACAAGTCGAGTCTCAGCAGGAGAATCGAGCGGGAAGGGAAGCGGGAACTTACCCGCTAGAGGATGGTATTCTCTCCTTCCGGTTCGAGCTGCGGGCCGCGATTGTGCCGACGGGTCCAACAGGTAAAACTCGGAAAGGCAAGGAACAATTCAGAACATGAATCTGGCAGCACTGATTTTCTGGCAAGCCGGCGGAGCCGCGGGGCTCGGCGGTTTTCTGATTCCCCTGGGCCTCATGTTCGGAATCATGTATTTCCTGGTGATTCTGCCGCAGCAGCGGCAGCGCAAGAAGGTGCAGGAGATGCTGGCGGCAGTGAAGAACGGCGACAAGGTCATCACCACCGCGGGCATCTACGGCACGATCAATGGCATGGACGGCGATACGGTCATTCTGAAGATCGCCGATAATGTAAAAATCCGCGTTGCGCGGGCAGCGATTGCTCAGGTGGAGGCATCCGACGATGCGAAATAACTCCATGAGCCGCTCGATTCCGCGCTTGATCTCTTAACCATGAACCCTAATCTGAAGTGGAAAGCCCTGTTCATCCTCGCAGTCATTCTGTTGTGCATCTATGCCGTCATCGGCTATCCGAACCTCCCCACGTCGCTCACCGCGGTCAAGGATAATTTCGAGCACCAGATCAAACTCGGCCTGGACCTGCAGGGTGGCACGCACTTGATCCTCCAGGTTCAGGTCGAGGAAGCCATCGCCCAGGAGACCGACCAGACGGTGGATCGCCTGACCACGGCGTTGCGCGCCAAGAATATCCGCTACGACGAAGTGCGCCGCGCCGACGATACGCACCTCGTCGTGCGCAATATTCCCTCCGACCAGCTCTCGTCGTTTCGCGATGTGATCCACGAACAATACGAGGGGGTCTGGGAACTTTCGCCTGCGCCGGGCGAACCCAGCTCCTACCTGCTGACGTTGCGTCCGAGCGAGGTTGCCCGCATCCAGGAAGTCACGATGAGCCAGTCGCTCGAAACCATTGAGCGCCGCATCAACGCCCTGGGCCTGACGGAACCCACCATTCAGTTGCATGGCCGCAAGGACAACGAAATTCTGGTGCAACTGCCCGGCGAAGGCGATCCGGAACGCGCCAAGGCGGTGATTCAGGCTGGCGGCCAACTGGAATTGATGTTGTTGGTGGACCCCACGCCGTATCCCTCCCAGGCGGAAGGGCTGGCGCGACATGGCGGCATTCTCCCACCAGGAACTGAATTGCTAAAGGAGCGGCCGGAATCGCACATCCGACAGAATCCCAACGATACATCGGAAAACTGGTATCTGGTGCAGCGGCCCCCCGTGGTAACCGGACGCGATCTCCGCAGCGCCACGGAAAACCGCAATTCGGATATGCCCGGTCAGTGGCAGATTAACTTCGTCCTCTCCAATGAGGCGGCAAAGCGTTTCGGCCCTTTCACCGAACAGAACCGCGGCCGGCAGATGGCCATCGTTCTCGAACATCAGGTTTATTCGGCCCCCACGATTCAGAGCAGGATTGAGGACCAAGGCCGAATTGACGGCAACTTCAGTCAGGATGCCGCGCACGATCTGGCGTTGGTGCTGCGGGCCGGCGCATTGCCCGCCTCGATCAAATACCTCGAGGAGCGCACGGTCGGTCCTTCGCTCGGAGCCGACTCCATCCGCCACGGTGTGCAAGCGTCCATTCTGAGCTTGCTTGTGGTGATGGTCTTCATGGTGTTCTACTACCGGTTGTCGGGCGTGAATGCGGTGCTCGCGCTGATCATCAACCTGGTGATTCTGTTGGCGGCGTTGGCCATGTTCGGCGCTGTTTTGACCCTGCCAGGCATTGCGGGCGTGATTCTGACCATCGGTATGGGCGTGGATTCCAACGTTCTGGTCTTTGAGCGCATCCGTGAGGAACTTCGCAATGGCAAGTCAGCCGCCGCCGCGGTGGACGCGGGGTTCTCGAAGGCGTTTCTGACCATCATTGACACCCACGTAACCACTGTGGTCTCTGCCTTTTTCCTGTTCATTTTTGGAACGGGCCCGATCAAGGGCTTCGCTATCACCCTGACCATCGGTTTGATCGCCAACGTCTTTACCGCGATCTATGTTTCCAAGACGATTTTCCAATACCACCTGGGCAAGATGGATCGTCAGGCCGAGCTGAGCATCTAGATACAGCCATAAAGTTCCGGTACTACTCCATCTTTTGGGGGCTGGGAACAAACAGAGACATGGTGGAGTCTAAAGAAGGGAAGCGCGAAACGGCATGATCGAGCTCTTTAAACAGCCCAATCTCGACTGGATGGGTAAGGCTAAGTATTTCTTCGCCTTGAGCGGTACCTTGCTGCTCATCGGCTGGGCGGCAATTTTCCTTAAGGGCGGCATCAAGTACGGCATCGATTTTCGGGGTGGCACCGACGTGGACGTACGTTTCGCCAAAGCGCCCGATGTCGAGCTGCTAAGGAACGGCCTGCGGGCCCAGGGCCTCGGGAACAGCGAGATTCAGAGCATCAGTGATATTGCCAATCCGAATTCCAACGAGGTGTTGATTTTCGTGGCGCAGGTCGGGCAGGGAGACCAGGCACTTGATGAAGCCAAGGCCAAGGTGCTCAGCGCCCTGAATGCCACCTACGGTGTTTCCAGCACCGGCAAACAGGATTTCAATGCGGCCACACCTACCCAACTGGCCAATTTCTTGTCGACGAAAGATCCACTCGGGTTTTCCGTGGCTGCCGGCGACAGATACCAGCAGCTCGCGAAAGCGATTCTCGCCTATCGCGACAAGGACAAAAACGGCGTTCTCACGTCCCTCGACGACCTCGCCAAGGTAAGCGGCGTCACACCGGCCGTGATCGCGGCGCTCAAAGACGGTTTTTCCCCGGCGCCCTTCGCCATTCGCAATGCGGAAATCGTCAGCGCCAAGGTGGGTGGCGAGTTACGCAATCAGGCCATCCGAGTTACCCTCTATGCTTTGGCGGGCATGCTGGTATATATTGCCTTCCGGTTCGAGTGGGTCTATGGAGCCGCGGCCGTATTGGCGGTGTTCCATGACGTCCTAATCACCCTGGGTCTATTCAAGATTTTTGGATTCGAAATTTCGCTCACGGTCATCGCAGCTTTGCTGACCCTGGTTGGTTACTCGATGAACGATACTATCGTCATCTTTGACCGCATCCGGGAAAACAGCCGCCTGCTGCGCAAGGAGCCATTCGCCGACATTGTCAACAAGTCGATCAACCAGACTTTGTCGCGAACGATTCTGACCAGCGGACTAACTTTTCTCACCGTGCTCGTCCTGTTCCTGATGGGCGGCCAGGTGCTTCGGGCGTTCGCCTTTGCCCTGGTGGTGGGGATTGTGGTAGGAACGTACTCCAGTTTTGGTATCGCCGCTCCGCTCGTCGTCGCCTGGAATAACTGGCGGGGACATGGTGGAGTCGCAAGCACCGGAACCGCAGCCGGCAGCAGACCCCGGGGCAACGAGGGCGGGCAACCGCGCCTCGCGACTTCTGGGAGGAGGTAGTAGCCAGCCATGTTTGAAGAAATGGTCGTATCAACTTCGACGAACCAGAAGACCAACAAGCCATGGACAGTTGCACTTTCCATGATCTTCCAGGTCCTGTTCCTCGCGATCCTGATCCTGATTCCTCTGATTTATACGGAAGCGCTGCCGAAGACGCTGATGTCTTCGATTTTGCTCGCACCGCCTCCACCACCGCCGCCTCCACCACCGCCGCCCGCCGTACAGGTGATTCATAAGCCGGTTCAGCACTTGATGGACGCCGGCAAGCTGGTTCAGCCAAAAGCCATCCCCAAGGACCTCAAGACCATTAAAGAAGAACCGGAGCCCGACATGGGCGGAATGGCTGGCGGAGTTCCCGGCGGCGTTGCCGGCGGGAGCGCTGGCGGGGTGCTCGGAGGCGTGATTGGTGGAGCAGGGAACGCGCCGCCGCCGCCGCCCAAGGCTACGCCGAGGCGCGTCACCGTTGGAGGCAACGTGCAGGCCGCGCGCTTGGTCAATCGTGTTCAGCCTCTCTATCCGCCCCTTGCGCGACAAACGCGCATCAGCGGCACCGTGAAGCTTCACGCCATCATCGGCAAGAATGGCGCCGTAGAACAACTCCAAGTGGTTCAGGGCCATCCACTCCTTGTGCAATCCGCACTGGACGCTGTCCGGCAGTGGCGCTATCAGCCCACGCTGCTGAACGGCGACCCGGTCGAAGTGGACACCGAAATTGACGTGATTTTCTCTCTGGCACAGTAATTTGTTCAACGGGGCGGCGCGGGTGTCGTGGGACGTGCGCGCCGGTCTGAGTCCGCAGTCGAATTAACTCACTTGTGGGATCCGGCTCGCCCGGCGCCCCTCGGAAATAAGGAGCAAACGAATGTTAGCAACTTTGTTGGTTTACGCGGCGTGGCTGCAGGAGCCCACCACATCATGGGACCTGCGTTCCATGTGGATTTCGATGGGCCTCCTCGCCAAAATCGTAGTCGTCATTCTTTTTATCCTCTCGGTGTACTCGTTCGGCGTCATGATTGACCGCTTTCTGATGTACAACAACGCGCGCAAGCAGTCGCGCCTGTTCGTGCAGCAGGTTGCCGGAGCGCTGAAGGACGGGAAACTCGACGAAGCCATCGCTATCGCCGAGCGCAACAAGAAGAGCCACATCGCCAAGGTTGTCGCCACGGGGCTTTCGGAATTCCAGTCGGCTTCCCAACAGGTGTCCGACGCGGAAGTGATCGAGGCCGCGAAGCGCGGTCTGGAACGTTCCGTCGCCATCGTGCACGCGGAAATGAAGCGCGGCCTCTCGGCCCTGGCCACCATCGGTTCAACGGCGCCGTTCGTCGGACTGTTCGGCACGGTCGTCGGCATCTTGAACGCGTTTAAGGGCATCGAAAGCCAGAAGGCAACGGGTCTCTCCGCAGTCGCCGGCGGTATCGCTGAAGCGCTGGTCACGACGGCCTTCGGTCTCCTCGTCGCGGTGCCTGCAGTGTGGGCCTATAACTACTTCACGAACAAGGTCGAAGCGTTTGACGTGGAGATGGACAACTCCTCGATGGAGTTGATCAACTACTTCATCCTGCGCCGCGGCGCGACCAAGAAGTAACCCGGAAGAAGGCATACTATGGCTTACAAGCCGCAAGCCGGCCCCCAGATGGCAGCACCGAACGTGATTCCGATGGCGGACATCATGCTCGTGC